>Ga0182738_1002356_pt1 | contig 22484 bp, 14 predicted proteins | sample eDN5th30CBELigMG_FD_128876 | JGI IMG/M metagenome (GOLD analysis project Ga0182738, IMG submission 128876) | Enriched Miracle-Growth compost microbial communities from Emeryville, California, USA - eDNA 5th pass 30_C BE-Lig MG (version 2)... ...
ATTCGCTCACCATCACGCCTTTGTTGCGGGCGCGCGAGAGCTGCGCGCGCAGCGATGCCCGTTGTCGAATCACCGCTTCCCAATGCACTGGATCCCACACCGGCTGCGCGCCCAGTGACACCGTGGAATAATTGCGGGACGATTGCAACAGCGTTTTGATGCGCCCGGCTGCGCCGAAATAACAGGTCTTGTCGCCATGGGCTTTGGCATCCGCTTCCCACTCGTCCAATACTGTCGCCAATGTCGATTCAGCACACACCGGCGCGCCTGCTACCACGCGCACACCGTTTTTGCGCACATAACCGACCAGTGCTTCGCCATCGCTGGAAAACCAGTGGGAAATTCCGGGATTGACGATTTGATAAGCGGTGGCATTCCAGCCATATTTCAACACTAATTCACGGGCACGCTGTACGGACATAAAAGTACTTTTAGATATTATTTCATGTCAGTATATAGCTTGCGCAATTGCTGCGACATTTTCTGCATTTCACCGATAGTGATGTTATGGGTTGAATCGTCTTGCGGGCCACTGTGTCGTTTTGCGTCTTCCAATATCTTTTCAAAGGAAGTTTGTTGCGCAGCTGTTAATTTTATGTTCTGCAATGCCAGAATAATATTCGCATCCTGCAATCCGGCGCGCACCGCTTCCCAGCGAATCGATGGAACGATGATTTCTCCCGTTACATTGTATTGTTGGGCAACGGGATTCTTTTCTACGCCATTGTAAACAAAATTATAATCCAATAATCCGCCGTCAGTGTCGTCCCATGTTTTGCCGCGAAAGCCGTTATATGCCCAATAGCCAATTCCCGTGTGGCCGGTTGCGGCAGCTAAAACGGGATAGAAGCGATTCCACTGCAAGGCGTCATCGGTGCGGCCCGCCGCCACGTGATAACTGCTGATTCGCAATCCGCGTTCTTTGTGCGCTTTAAAAAGCAGGGGATAAATTTCATCCGTAAAGGCTTTGCGAGGATTATATGTCGGTGGCGCATTGCGTGTTAATTGCGTTGGCAATGGCATGTGCGGCATGATGACATCGACATAGGGCAAGGCCGTTTTGACATCATTGGGAAATGCGTAATAGCTCAACGTTAAATAGTTTTGGAGATCGGGAAGTTCGTCCTGAAATAGTTTGGCAATTTCCACGTATTGTTGAATAGATGTATCCGGCGAACTTTCCAACGCGTGCGAATGGATTTCATCGGCTGTCAGAACAGTAATGCGATCCGCGCTGACGCCATGTTCCTCAGCATTTTTGATCCACGCTTTTAATAGTTGGACAATAGCAGTTTTCCATTGCGGCGAAAGTACTTTTAAGTCCGTGCCATCCGTTGTTTTCATAGATTTATAAGCCGGTTGCCAGAACACATTTAAGCGGATTGCGGTCGGCGCGAAGTCTTTCAATAGCTTGTTGTAACTGCTGAAATCAACCGTTTGCAAATTGCCATCTGTATCAAAAGTCGCTGGTGGCATAAATGCCCATTCGATATCCGTCACTCCATGATTCACCAGATCCTGAACAGCTTTTGCGGTATTATTGGCAATGGGGAAATTGTTGATATAGCCGAATGCGTAGTTGTCCATCCGTTGCGGCGGCGCGGCTTTTGGCAGTATTTGCAAGTTGATAGTTTGCTTCTGCGCTGCATTATTATTTCCGGTCAACGTTATAGTGATCGGATAGGTTCCCGGTTTGGCATTTGCGCCAATGTTAATATCGGCAAATAGACGCGATAATTCTCCTGTATCAAGAGTAATAAAAGTACTTTTATTATCGCTCTGCAATTGTGTCAAAGGATCAGACATCAGCGTTTTGCCCTTGGTGTACCAGGTTTCTGTAAATACCTGGCGCCGCCAGTTGATGCTGCATTTATCAGGCAAGCCTCGCACTGCAATATCTATTTGCTGCGTTTTCGGCGTTGCATTGGCAATATCAATTCCAAAGGACTGATGTTCATCGAGTAAGGAAAGTACTTTTTCATCAAAAGTACTTTTAGCGGGAAGTGCATCGGGTGTTAATCGATCATACGCAGGAGCTATTGCAGAGATAAATGGTTTCCTATTTGATAACGTTGCAAATAGTTGTGCATTGAGCGCGTTGATTTGTTGAGTATATAAATTCAATGTATCCGCCAACGCTGCATCGGCTGCCGTGGCTTGTTGCAGAATATTTTCTGCCTGCTTTTGCCATATATCTTTTTGGTTAGAAATGATGTTTGCCGCGTCTAAGCGATTCAGAAAATACTGGGCATCTCGCGCCAGTGCCAAAGCGCGATGTGCGTCTTCATCGGATAATCCCGCACCGATTTGCACTTTGACATTATCTATATAAAAAGTACTTTTCTTGTCAGAACGATAAATCGCAATAAACAATCTTCCGGCTTTTGCATCAGCGGGAAATGACCGAGAGGCAGTATATGTTTTGTATTCTGACGAAATGGGTTTATTCCACAGCAAGACGCCATCATGCCATTTATTATCGGTTGTATAGTAGCCAAGCCGCGCGCCGAAGACAGCGTTTGGGGTAACACTTTTCGCATCGATACTAAAAGTAATTGTCTGATTAGCCAGTTTGGGAATTTGCAAATCCTGGTAGACAGCGACATAACCATCAGAAATCAATAATGACCGATTGCCAGCGCTGGCGTTGCCAGTTACCACTTTCACTGTGGCATTTTTGTGGATACTCCATCCATCAGGATTGCCGACGTTGGCGGCGTCTTCTTCAAAGCTAGGATTGGCGAGTTGTGTTTGTGCCATGGCGATTCCGGTAAATAATAGTGATATTAAAAACGACAGAAATGTCATTCTTGTAAATATGTTTTTCATAAAATTCCTTTCAAAGTACTTTTATTTTTAGTGGCGTTGTTACATAAATACTATTTCGTGTCATTCATTCGACAAGCTCAGGACAAGCTGCGATCGGAAAAATTTGTCTCAGCAGATTTTTTGGAGTGGAGAAATCTTGCCGTTTGGTATCAAAATAGATTGAACAACAAGATCTCTCCACTCCGCTCGTGCCTCGCTTCGGTCGAGATGACACGGTTTTATTTTCCCAGCGTCGCCAGCTCTTGTTGAACCCATTGGATATTTACATCACGAATAGCAATATTATTTAGAGCGGCTTTTGCAGCGGTGATTCCTGCAGCTCTTCCATATTCGGCCACATGTGGCATCATGCGAACGGCGCTGAATGCTTCGTGGCTGACGCCGATGCAGCGTGAGCCAATGATTACATTTTGCAAATCGCGCGGAATGAGACAGCGCAGCGGCACATCGTATTGCGTGCCTTCCGGCAATGATTCAAACCGCGTTCCGGTGCCGTGCGGATTGTGAATATCCAAATGCGCATCTGTCATCATGATGACATCGTCATGTTTTTTGCTTTGCAGCATATCGTCATAGGTCAATTGATATTCACAAACGAAACGCCGTGTTTCGCGTACGCCGATGCGGTTGGCGATGCGTTGTAAATAGGCATTTTCAAATCCGGGAAGTGTTTTTAAGAATTGCACCATTTCCCAAACCTGGCTTCTGCCTTCGATCATGGCTTGTGTTAAATCATCACCATTCGCGCCATCGCGATGAATGATGCGCGTGGTGTTAAACATCAAGGTGCCTGGTTCCACGGCTTTAAATGCCAGCACGTTTTCGCGTGGATTGCTTATTTCACCGCGCTCTTTGGCCGCATCGTAATGTTGATTAATTTCCTCGCGTGAAAGCAGTGCGCCTTCATTTACATTCGATAAATAAAATGCCAACGTCATCGGCTGGCCATATTTGCTTTCAGCGTCGCCTTGTTCAAATTCGGCGCCTGCCGCAAAGCAAAGATCGCCATCGCCGGTGGAGTCGATATAGACTTTTGCCTTCGCTTCGAAGAGGCCTGATTTATTATGTAAAAGTACTTTTTGCACATTTCCCTCTTTTGCCTCCACATCAACAAGCGTGGTGAAAAAAAGCGGAATCGCGCCAGATTCTAATACCCATTTATCCAGCAATAATACCAGATGTTCGGCGCTGAAAGCGCGGGTGGTTTTGGAGGCAGTTCCCGCTTCGCGCATGTGCAGAAGAATGCGCTCTACAAATGTGGGTTCAGGAGTTCCGGGTAGTGGCTTTTGCGAAAACGAGGTGATGAGCGCGTTGGTTCCCACGCCGCCAAATTGACCGCTTTGTTCCACGATGAGAGTTTTGGCTCCGTGCGAGGCAGCCTCAATAGCCGCCGCCACGCCGCCCATGCCGCCGCCGATCACGATGACGTCGTATTCACGTACAGGTAGATTTGTTTTCATATTCATTATGTCAAAATTAGTTCCCACGATAATAAGGATTCCAGGCGCTTTTAACGGTTGGAGTATGTGTAGCCGAAAGATTTCTACAGTCGCTGCCGCAATTTCTTGCTTCGTTGAAAACTTTACTAGATTTTAACCACTTCACATGTCCGTCAGCAAAAGCCATGTTGACGCCATCAAAATGACGACCGTTTTTGAAATCTTCTGCTCCCCATGACGAAACAACAATAGGGCGAGAAGCTAACATTCCTTCACCACCAGTTCCAGGCAGATAGGAACTTCCTATTGTATTGCTATTATTTGCTGTTACCCCGACATTGCCGTCCATTGATCCTGGCGCCATGACGTAATTACCAGAATCAAACATCAGATAAGTGGCAGCAGGTGATTGCAATGTTGCCAGTGAAACTGTGGGCAAATTATTCGCTGGATTGCCATTGTCATAAGGCATTATCATATCGTTAGCGCCATAATTTCCATAGTATGGTGTAGGCCGCCCTGCAGTATCGGTCGGCGTCCTGGGCGCTGATGGACATTGAAACACTTGAGCATCTTTATAATAGGGGAATAATGTTTGCGGCCAAACCCAATAACCGGCTGCGAGCCACCAGTACCCATTCGGTGGTGTTTGATTGATGCCTCTAATTAGTGAACGCGGATAATGTTCATCATAATCCTGCACATACATCATCGCTGCTAAACCCAGTTGTTTAAGGTTACTCAAACAACTGGCGCGCCGTGCGCTTTCTCTTGCCCGCGCAAACACCGGAAATAGAATCGCTGCGAGGATACTTATTATCGCCACAACGACAAGAAGTTCTATCAGGGTAAATGCTCTCGCAGGTGCTTTGGGTTTTTCTTGTAAATGGGGTTTCATCGTAATCATCGTATCTCCTTAAAAGTACTTTTACATAAGCGGCGCGACTGAAGTGCCTTCGTGAATACGAAGGGGCAAAACGATTGATGTTCTGTCCTTTGGATTATTGATTTGTCGGTTCAAGAGTTCTATAGATTTAGCGCCGATATCCTCCAAAGGAACTTCCACCGCGCAAAGCCGTGGCGAGACATAATCGCATAATTGCGTGCCGTCGAAGCCGATGACGCTGACTTGATTTGGCACTTCAATTCCCTCCTCTTGCAAAGCCTGCATGACGCCAATAGCCGCCGTTTCATTCTGCACGAAAATAGCAGTGCAAGCTGTTTTGTTCCAGTCTTTACGTAGCCATGCTTTCATTTGCTGGCATCCCCAGGTCAAATATGGCCGTTCATCTTTTGTCACATCCACAGAATCTGTCAGACGAATCCATTGTAGTTTTGCGTCTATTCCAACTTCGGAAAGAGCGTCTTGATATCCAGCAAAGCGGCGGCGCGAGAGCATGGGGCGTTCTTCCATGAGGCAGGCAATGCGCTGGTGATTATGTTGGTGCAGATATTGCACCGCGAGTTTTGCTCCCTGGTAATCATCCACGGTGACGCTGGGGGTATTTTTTGTGGCAGTAAGCGCCGTCACCACAGGTAGCGCAGTGGGAATTTGACGGATTACCGGATCCACGCGATCGGCGCCAGCAATAATTATTCCATCGACCTTTTCGCATGATTGAACATTCCAGGTTTTTTCCGTGCCAAGGAATAACAAATGTTGTTTACCTGGAATGAGCGATTTTTCTAATCCCCGCATGAAGCGACTGTAATAATCACTCTGTGGCCGATGTAAACTCGAGCTACCCAATATCCCGATATTACCTGTCAGTTTTCGTTTGTATTCGGCCACAAAAATGCCGCGTCCGCGTTGGCGCTCCACCAATCCTTCTTGCTCCAATAAGCCATAAACGCGCACGACGGTATTGGGAGTGATATTATACCGTTCGCAGACTTCATCGAATGATGGCATCCTTTCCCCCGGGCGCAATTGCTCGCTGCGGATTTGCTGGCGAAGCATGTCTGCCACATCTTTGTATTTGACCTGTCTGGTTTCAGATTTTACTGTCGAAGTAGGTGGCATAAGGTGAATCTGGCAACTATACAGTTACTCAAAAGAACTATACAGTACATTATGCCACAGATCGGCGATTCTTAAACATTTATTTTTTGAAATTTTCTGTGAGCAGGAATACTGGGATCTGCTCACTCCTAATTATCTCTGCCAAATATTGGAATTCCTGTAATTGAGCAATCTTCAAAAAGTACTTTCAGGCACGTTCCTATCGCATATTATTTACAGATTGGGATCCAAATCGGCTCTGGCAGAACTGCCTGGTTCTGCCCCGCATTGGGGGCCGCCGGTGACATTGGTCAGGCCGAAATCGGAGGCACAAATGCTGGAGGTGCGGCGCCATTTGGCATGGCCGTCGGCGAATGCCAGATTGCCGCCTTCCATGTGCAAATCACTATAACCGGCGCGTAGCCAGGCGATGTATTTATTGCTGCTTGCGTCCAGATACGGCCGAAAATAGCAGTATTTGCGGGATTCAAAAAAGTCCTGCACGACGATACGTTTGGCGGGTTCGTTAACCGCTGCCATGGAAACGCCGGTGTAATTGATGATCGTCATATTCAGGAAATACGAGGTGGCATTTCTGGCGGTGGAGCCGTTGGGGGTAGCAGACGGACAGACAAGTATTTGCCAACTTTTTGTGTAGGGATAGAGTTCCTGAAACGGGCTTTGTTCGGCTGTTTGAGTGGCGAAATTATTAATGGTGTTGCTGGAAGTGACGGGATATTTTTCGTCGTAATCCTGGGTATACATCATCAGTCCTAATCCGATTTGTTTCATGTTGCTCATGCAACTGGCGCGACGCGCATTTTCGCGGGCACGTGCAAACACCGGGAAAAGTATCGCAGCGAGGATGCCAATAATGGCTATGACAACAAGAAGTTCAATTAAGGTGAATGCGTTTTTGCTGGTGTGGTTAGATGTTCTCATAAATATCTCCTTTGGCTGACGCCCGACGGCATCAAAAGTACTTTTAGGCTACAGCGTCCACATAACACGAAGCTGAAGTCTTTGTGACGGAATCTCCTTCTCTTAATGTAAGGGGAAATGCAATTTCGGAAGTTTCTGCTGAATGGTCACGAATGATTTGATCCAACAGATGAACCGCTTTTGCCCCGATTTGTGCCAGTGGAACCTGCATCGCGGTGAGTTGCGGTATGACATAATCACATAATTCGGTGCCATCGAAACCAATAACGCTGACTTGCTGCGGCACTTGAATTCCGGCCTCCTGTAAGCTGTGTATCACCCCAATGGCGGCTGTTTCATTCTGCACGAAAATGGCAGTGCATCCCAAGGCGTCCCAATCGGTGCGCAACCATTGTGTCATTTCCTGGCGTCCCCACAGCCGATAATTTTGGGTGCTGGTGTTATCGACGCGAGGCGTTAATCGTGTCCATTGCGGATCAATCTCAATTCCTGCATCCAGCAAAGCAACTTTATATCCCATAAATCGCCGGCGGGGCAGGGAAGGCGTTTCTTCCAGCAGACAGGCGATGCGCCGATGACCATTTTGGAGCAAATACTGAACGGCGCTTTTGGCGCCGTTGTAATCATCCGCAATAACAGCGGGCACATCTTTGAACGATGTGAGCGCTGTCACAACGGGTAATTCGGGCGGGAGTTGTTTGAGTAAATCGGACAATTGCTCAATGCCCGCGACAAGAATTCCATCTACCTTATCGCAGGCTTTGCGGCTCCAGGTTAAGCCAGTTCCGAGAAATAGCAGGTTCTGGCCGTTTTCCACAGTGGCAATTTCCATCCCGCGCACCAATTGGCTGTAATAGGAAGTTTGTTGCTTATGTAAGCTTGCACTGCCGATGAGGCCGATGTTGCCTGTGAGCATCTTCTTTCGTGAAGTCACGAAAATCCCCACGCCATTGACGCTCCGCAAAACTTGCCGCCGTTCTAATTCGCGGATTGCTGCATTGAGTGTGTATGTGCTGACTTCCAACTCTTCGCGTAATTCCGCCATGGTCGGCAGCCGGGCTTCCGGCCCCAGTTCCAGGGCGAGATCATGCAATTTGATGCATGTCGCTTTGAGGCGGGGACGGCTTTCCAAACTTCGCGTTTCGCGTAAACCGGTAGGCATAATTGGTGTAAAAGTACTTTTGGCTTTCTGGAGCTTTGTGCTTTCTGGTGCTTTCTGGAATCATTATGCCACGTACGTTTAGATTTCAAACATTTATTTTTGGGAGCAGATTAATAGATATTTTAGACCGGTTAAACTCCTGGTATGGACGGCGATACGGAAGACATCCGCACTATTTTGGCATATCAAATTATTCCCTGGTGGGAGCGCTATGGTCTGGAACGGTTAGCGATCAGCGAACCCACCCTGCGCCGCTTTCAGGCCCAGGCATTGCCGCCGTCGGTGACGGTGTCGGTCAAGCCACGCAAGAGCGGCAAAGGGAGACCACGGGCCGAACGCATGTATAACAATGTCACCACTGTCTCTGAAGTCTTTCCCGCGGATGCGCAAGACACCTGCCGCCATCCCATTCTGTATTGTGTGATTAAGGGAAAGGCTGATTTGCATATCGCCGATTATCTGGTGCATTGTCCGGCCGGCCATTTCCTGTTGATGCGGCCAGGTGTTTCCCAGCCAGATGGCAGCCAGCCCCATCTGGAAGATTCTTGCGGTGATGGTTATTGTGAAATCATGCATTTTTCTCTGTTGCCGGGCGCTTCTTCGGTGGCGGTGTGGATATGTTGTTCGGACCATAGCAAACATTGGGGCAAAGCGGGCTGGACGATAAATCAACCTGATATCGTCGGACAATTTCATTTGTTCATGCGGGAGATTCTCGATCAATCACCAGAGTATCAAAAAACGGCATCCAATAGCCTGCATAATTTTTTGCTGATGTTTTGGCGCGAACTGAAAGCAGAGCGCTTGCAGGCTATCACACACGAGGAAGCTCCCAAGCTATCCGTGGGAGAAGATGCCATGGATTTCGCGTTGCGTTATGTGGAAAGCCATCTCCATCAACATCTCACCAGCGCCAGGGTGGCGGAAGCCGTGTTTATGTCGCGCAGTAACTTTTTGCGCCATTTCACCCGTGCCACCGGGCAGAATTTCAATGGATATGTCACTGCATTACGCCTGCGCAAATCCAGCGAGTATCTGACAGACAGCACATTTTCCATTCAGGCCGTCAGCGCCCGGGTAGGGATAACGCCAGCGCAATTATACCGCCTGTTCAAGGCTCATCATGGAATGTCCCCCACCTCATTCCGCCAGCAGAGAATGAAACGAAATGATTGATGTTGGAACAATATGATTGATATTTTGACGCGGTGCGGGGGTATAATAATCAGGGTTGAACAATATAAAAGTACTTTTGGGATCACCAAAACGAAGACGGAGAATTGAAATGAAACGCAGAGCATTTACATTAATAGAACTTTTGGTTGTCATTGCCATTATATCAATTTTGGCAGCGATTTTGTTCCCAGTGTTTGCCCGGGCACGTGAGAATGCGCGGCGCACCAGTTGCCTCTCCAACATGAAACAGATTGGACTGGGGTTGGAAATGTATAAACAGGATTTTGATGGCACTTATCCGTTTTCGAGAGCATTGCCATTGGGGACTTTTAGGGAAGTCCTGCAACCTTATATCAAGAGTACCCAGGTTTTTGTGTGTCCATCCGCACCCACCGATTGGCCATTGGATTATACATACAATCAAATGTTTGGGTATCAGCCAGGTGACGTTTATTCACCGGATCGTTCAGGGGGAACAATAAGTTGCAACGGTGTCGGACAACATGTCTATGATGGATTACGTGATTCAGCTGTCACAGAACCAAGCACCACTATTGTGATCACGGAAGCATCTTTGCCCTATTGGTATTGGAGAAAAGTGGGCGCACTTGATAATGCTACCATCATTGCCAACAAAGGTTATTTCAATCCGTGGCAGTATTCATACAGAAATTACACAGGGATTGAGGAAGCAGGTCTTCATTTAGATGGCATCAATAACGTTTATGCCGACGGCCACGCAAAATGGCAGAAAATATCTAATTTGAAAGCGGTCGCACAATGGTGTGCGGAAAGGTAATTCAGCCGATAATCAAAACATAGCAGATGGCCGCCCGGGATTCCGGCGGTCATCTTTGTCAATGTGTCTGCAATGAGGGAAAATCACTTGATGGTTCGAGTGTTCGGAGGTAATCACGCAATGCATCGTTATGTAAAAGTACTTTTATCGTTAGCCGTTTGTGGAATGATGTCGGCGGCGTGGGCGCAAACGCCACAACCGCTTTCTAATGGCGGTTTTGAAGACGGCCTCAAAGGATGGGGCACGCGCACGACAACTGCCGGTGTGTATACATTTGTATCGCCGGGTTTTGAGGGAAAGCAATATGCCCGCCTGAAAGTCACCTCAGATTCGCCGCAACGCGATCGCGGCGCGGTGTATTTTAATCGCCGTGATCTGCCTACTGCGCCGGGGTATTATCGATTGCATTTTGCCGCGCAGAGCGACCTGCAGGACGGACGTGCGGGAGCGCGCGTGGTGAGTTTCGGTGCAGACGGAAAAGTACTTTTAAATGCTTCGCCGGGCGCTGCCGGCATTCCGTCGATCATCGAAAAAACGGCCTGGACGGATTATGACTATATCTATCAGGTGCCGAAAAAAACGGCCATGGTGGTCATTCAGCTGGAATTAAATAATGGCATTGGCACGGTGGATTTTGATAAAGTGCGTTTGGAAAAATTAGATGATGCCACGGGAAAGAAACTGATGTCCGAACAAAAAGCGCGCGTTGTCATTCCGCCGTTTAAGCAGGTGCCGGATCGCACCCCGCAGAACCCCCTAAAAACCAAAAAGATGATTTTCACGGACGCCGAGGTCAAGATGGCGCGAGAGAACGTCGCTAAATACCCGCAGGCCAAAGAGCTGCAACAAAAGATCATCGCCGCTGCAGATCCATGGTTGAAATGGAGTGATGAGGATTTGCGCGATCTATTGCCGTCCGCGCAAGTGCCGCGCGCCTTTGATTTGAATGTGCATGGTTGCCCGGAACATGGCGACGCCATCTTCAATAAAGGCGGCACTTATCCGTGGATATTGGATCCACGCCATCCGTTCCAGGTGGAATGTCCCATTGGCCACGAAAAATATCCATCCAACGATTTCGTGAAATATATGAAAAGCGGTTTTAGGGATCGCACCGGGATGGATCAGAAGTATGCCGATGACGGCTGGGGCTGGCTGGATCCGGAAACCGGCGAACGCTATTGGTTTGTGGCTTATGCCAATCAATGGACATGGAACAGAACCATCGCTCCGGCCATGTTGAATTTATCGCGCGCTTACGTTTTGACCGGTGATAAAAAATATGCCCACAAAGCGGCGGTGATGTTGTATCGGCTGGCGGAAGTATATCCGTCGATGGATAATGACAATCAATCGCGCTATGGCCAGATGATGCACGCGCAGGGCGGGCATTATCCGGGCAAAGTCTTGAATGCGATCTGGGAAACGCGTTTTGCGCGGGATTTTGCGGAAGACTACGACGCCATCTGGGACACCATTGACGGCGATACTGCGCTGCAAAAATTCTATCAAAAAGATGGCAAACAAATTCGTTCGTTCATCGAAGCCAACTTATTGGAAGATGCCATTGACGCCTATTTCAAAAATCAAATCCGCGGCAATTTCGGCATGCATCAAAGTGCATTATTGTATATTTTGCTGGCGCGGCAAAACGTGGATCTGCAAAAGTACTTTCATCTGCTGGTGGATGATCCGGGGAAAGATATCCCGCACACGGGATTGCGTTATGCGCTTTATAATCAGGTGTGGCGCGATGGCCTCGGATTTGAATCACCGGGATATAACCAGCTTTGGATCAGCAATTTCGCCACACTATCCAATTTATTAAAGCAGGGCGGTTTCAATTTATTCGAGGATCCCAAACTAAAAATGCTCTTCGACGGCCCGCTAAAATTGACCGTCATCGGCAAAGAGACGCCGGATATCGGCGACACCGGAAATGTCATCGGCGCGATTGTTGGCCGCAATTCCAATATCTATCAAATCGCCTATAATGCCTATCACAATCCCGATTATTTAAAATGGATTGCCAGCGTCAATCGCACCGGCGCGGATGGATTTAAGACGTTCGACTCGCTGTTTTTGCCGATGTTGCCAAAGACAAAACCATTGCCGGATGGCCGCGCCACATCGCCGGAGAAGTCGCGGCTTTTTGCCGGTTACGGCGTGGGCATTCTCAATAATCCGCAGGATACCACGGCGCTGGCATTAACTTATGGCAAACACATTAGCCATTATCATTGGGATTTTCTGAACTTCGGTCTTTTTGCAAACGGCCAGAAAATGATGCCCGATTTGGGCTATCCCGACGCCATGAATGCATTCGTCAGCGAGATTTATACCTGGTCGAAAAATACCGTCGCGCACAACACTGTCGTCGTTGATGCCAGTAAACAGTTGCGCAATGCTCCGGGCGTATTGCATGATTTTGCCAACGCGCCTTTTGCGCGCAGCATTGATGCATCGTCTCCGGCGTATCCGCAAACCACGCAATATCGCCGCAACATGATTATGGTGGATGCGGACGCAAAGCATAGTTATGCGGTGGATGTGTTTCGCGTGGACGGCGGCAAGGAACATGATTATTCGCTGCACGGCCCGCCGGGAACCGTGACTACGCTGGACGGAACCTGGAGCGCGCCAGCGCCGGGAACGCTGGCAGGCACGGATGTGAAATGGGGCGAAATGTATGATGATGCCAAACTGGGCGCCAAAGATTATAAAGGTTCGTATGGTGGTTATTCCGGATCGGGTTTTCAATATCTCTTTAATGTACAGCAATTGCAAAGCGGAAAAAGCGAATTGCAATACGCGCATATCAAAGATGCCAAAGCGCGATTGCGCATTCATTTGCTGCCATACGAGAAACAAAAAGTGTATATGGCGGATGCGTATGATTTGCCGCGCAAGAAGAGTTATCAGTTGAAATATCTCATCGCGCGCCGCAAATCCACGGATGGCAAACCGCTTAAAAGTACTTTTGTCAGCGTGTTGGAAACGTATGGAGACGCACCATTTATTAAAAACACCAAAACATTGGATCTAGCAAAAGGCCAGGGCGTGGCTGTGGAAGTGCAACGTCAAAATGCCACGGACGTGATACTGAGCGATCCGACAAATTCCGTAAAAGTACTTTCGCAATACGGTTTGGAAACTGATGCCAATAGCGCGGTTGTGACATTTAATTCTTCCGGCGACGCAACACGCATCTTCTTCAGCGGCGGCACTTATTTGAGTTGCAAAGGAAAAAGATATACCGCAGACGCGATTACCGGAAAAGTACTTTCCGTAAATCCGGCGACTCAAAATATCACGGTTCAACTGGATAAATCAACACAACTTTCTGCAAGCGAACTCGCACAGCGCGTGGCGCATTTCAATAATGCCTTTCACGACAGTGCACATCCGCTGGAATCCGCCACATTGCAGGGAAACACACTAACGCTAAAAACCAGTGATGCGATATTGGTTGGGCGTTTGCGATTGACCGGCGGCGCAAAAGACAAATTGACAACAGACACCGTGTTGCCATTGAGCCAGACATATAATGGTACAATGTTGTTAGATGAAAATTACCAGCCGATTTCCCAAGTCGAAAAAGTGGATGATGGCAATATTATTTTGCCAAAGGCAATCAGTAAAATCCCCGCGAAAGGTTCCGGCGCCTGGCTCAGCGATGTTGGCGTCGGCGATCAGGTTAAAATAAGTAGTCTGTTTTCTTGGGAGAAGTAATTTGAAGTGCGGGAGATTGCTCCCGTTTTTAAGGAATAAACACAGGAAAAATCATGAATCACTCATCACCGCTCGGCGTTTGCGTGCTTGCAAAGGTGCGGCCCAACCAACCCAATTGCACCAGCCACGGCCAGTATATAACCGAGATATTGGAACATGCCGGTTTGCCGTTTTCGCAAATTGAACTGACAGAATTGTCGCCGGAATTAAAATTACTAATCACCGTGGGCGATGCGCCTTTGGAAGAAGATGCCACCGCAGCATTGCAGCAATGGGTGCAAAACGGCGGATGCTGGCTTTCGCTGGGCAGCGTGTGCAGATTGGGCGAAGTGCATGGCGTGCAACAAGTTTCATCGCCCGGCGATGGCGCGCGTGAATTCGTGTATCCGCAAAGTACTTTGGGCGAAGGTTATTTGAAACCGTCACAAAAGCATCCAGTGTTGGCGCATTTGAATATCAATCTGCATTATTATAATGGCATCGTTGTAAAAGTACTTTCGTCCGCAGCCACCGTTTTGGCGACAACGCAAAACGCGCACGGACACGACAGCAAGAATCCGGCGTTGGTCGAAAGTACTTTTGGCGATGGCCACACCTTGTTTCTCGCGCCGGACGCGGTGGGCGCCGTGGTGCGCATCAGCCAGGGAACGACCGTAATTGCTGACGGCGTTCCCGCGCCGGACGGTTCCGCGCCGACCGCTGATGGCGTGTTGAAATGTGATGACGGCTTAGTGTTGGATTGGGAATTTGACCGCCAGGAAGTTCCCGGCGTTCCCGGATTGAAAGGATTTTTTGAGCCAGTTGCTGATCAATGGCGCGAGGTTATTTTGCGCGGCATTTTTTATCTCGCCGCAAAAGCTGGGATGGCGTTGCCGATGTTGTGGCTATACCCGCGCAATCTTCCGGCGCTGGCGCATCTGTCGCATGACACCGACGGCAATGATCCTGCGCTTGGCGCGCGGCTTTTGGAAGAAGTCAATAAAGCGGAAATCAATTCCACCTGGTGCGTGATTCCCGAGGGCTATCCGAAAGATTTGATCAAAAACATCAAAGCCTCCGGCCACGAATTGGCCACGCATTATAACGCGCTCGATCATCCCTGGAGCGAGGAAGAATTTGCGGCGCAGGTGGCGCGCTTAAAAGTACTTTTCGGTGAGCAACCTGTCAGCAATAAAAATCATTACACGCGCTGGGAAGGCGGCACCGAGTTTTTCGATTGGTGCCATCGTCAAAAGTTGCAATTGGATCAAACAAAAGGCCCATCCAAATTGGGCGAAGTGGGTTTTACTTTCGGCAGTGCGCAACTTCATTTTCCGCTGGCTGATAATGGCGAAATCCATCCGGTGTTGGAGCAGCCGCTGCACACGCAGGATTTGGTAATCTTCGCGCCGCCGCAAATTATTCCGCCGATGTTGGATGCAGTGGAAAAACATCACGGCGTGTTGCACATTTTGTTTCATCCGGCGCATATCGCCAAACCAGGCGTGGCCGATTCGCTGCACAGCGCCATTACACAAGCCAAAGAACGCGGGCTGGAATGGTTCACTGCAAAACAGCTCAACGCCTGGGAACGCGCGCGCCGCAAAATCAAATTGCAGTGGCAAATTGAAGAAAAAGATACAGCGCCAAAAGTACTTTTATCCGCGCCGGAGCCTCTGGCAGGCGCCACAATTCTGGTTTTGGGGCATCACCAAAACATCGAAATCGACGGACAATTATATGCCGCGCAAACCAGCACGCGCTGGGGTTTTGAATTTTCCGCGGTGACGCTGGGGATGGAATAACGTGCAGCGATTTGCCAATAGCCGATTCGCTGCATTAGCCGTGCTGGCGCTGCTGACCGTTCTTTGGGGATACAACTGGGTCGTGGTGAAAATCGCCCTTGAATATGCCGGGCCGTTTCAATTTCTGGCCTGGCGCATGGGGCTGGCGTCGCTGGTTCTTTTCGGCATGGCGCGCTTGTTGGGATTGCCACTGGCCATGCCGCATCCCAAGAAAACGCTGTTACTGGGATTGGTGCAAACCACGCTTTACGGCAGTTTGATGACATGGGCGCTGGTGCGCGGCGGCGCTGGAAAAGTGGCGATTCTCACTTTCACCATGCCGTTTTGGATGATCATTCTGGCGTGGCTTTTTCTGGGCGAAAAAGTGCGCGGACGGCAATGGCCGATTGTGTTTCTGGCGTTGGCTGGAATGACATTGATATTAGAACCCTGGCAATTAAAAAGCGATCTCTTCAGCAATTTGCTGGCAGTGGGCGGCGGTTTGTGTTGGGCAATTTCGGTGTTGCAGATCAAAAAAATCCACCTGCATTCGCAACGCCAGCTATTCGCCTTAACCGCCTGGCAAATGGCGATTGGCAGCATCGGCCTGATTGCACTGGCGTTTCTTTTTCCCTCACATCCCACGCAATGGCAGCCGGTATTTATCCTGACGCTGATGTATAGCGTGGTCATCGCGGCGGCGCTGGGTTGGATTATGTGGTTCTTTATCCTGCAACGCCTGCCGGCCAATATCAGCAGTTTGGGTACGCTCGCCATTCCCGTCGTCGCAGCATTTTCCGCCTGGCTGCAATTGCACGAAGTGCCTACACATGTGGAACTGGCGGGAATATTTTTGGTCTGCGTGGCCTTGGCGGGTTTGGCGGTGACAACGGAAACCTCACGAGAAAAAAAGATAAGATACAGGCAATTTAATATTGACGAACAGGATGTCAATAGTCGTTGATCCTAAAGCTAATGAAATCCATTGTACAACTTATCCATTCTCAAATTATTCCCTGGATAATGCCGTCCGCATCTTCACGGCGGCGCATTATCGTGGCGCGGGAAGTGATGCACCGGGCCGACTTGCCCGAAGGCGTTAGCATCACGACGCGCAAATTACATGGCGAACGGACTATCTGCAAAGCGTCGCGCATTCACAATAATCAACGTTTTTACACGGCGTTGTGGCCACAGGATAATTTACAGGAAACTACCATCCATCGGATTTCCTGTGTCATGCAGGGCACAGCCGATCATTTGCATGGCAAATATGTCGTGCGTTTCGAAGCGGGGAATTTTCTTATTCTTCCGCCAGGCATTCCTTTTCAGCGCAATGCTCCTTTTTTGTATGGGAAAAATCGGAAGAATGGTTATTGTGTTCTGATGCATGCCTATGCCTATCGTCACAATGTTTTACTTTGGCTAACGACATCTTCCGGTGATCAGCATACCAATGACTATAGCGACAATTATTTGATGCACAATGCTGATATGGCACAACTATTGAAAAAGGCAGTGGATGAAGCCGCCGCAAATCAGAAGGGGGCTGAGTTGATTTGCCAGAATTGTCTTACAGCATTTTTCACCATTGCCGCGCGTGAGATTGAATCTGAAAATTACACTTCCTTCGACCCACGTGGAAATTTGCCCACTCAAAAATCTGCGCTCAACTTTGGTGACCAGGTGCATGAATATATTGAGGCAAATTGCCATCGATCTATTAAGGTAGAAGATGTAGCGCGGCATATGTATATGTCTAATTCTCATTTTTTCCGTCAGATGCAAACAAATGATCTCCGTTTTACGGAATTGCTAACACATTATCGCATCGAAATTGCCTGCCGCCTATTACGCGAAACAGATCTCACAGTAACTGCCATCAAAAATAAAGTGAGTTATAAGTCTTACTCACATTTTCAGCGCATCTTTCGCGCTCATATGGGATGCACCCCGATAGAATACAGGCATAAGCCGAAAAGATAACTCGTTGCAGCAGTTTTCGCCCGATATTCATCGATGTGTACGACAATGGCCTGCAATATTGCCACTATAAATAAGTAGGAAATCACACATTGTGAGAGAATAACAACGTTTCACGCAGATCGATACTGGGTATACTAAACAGCAAGACATTTGATAAAAGTACTTTTATCGCGAAGCTAATTTTATTTATGGAGGTAGTCAACATGACTACACGTTGTCAGCAAACAACAAGGAATTACGGGTTCACGCTCATAGAACTTCTTGTTGTTATTGCCATTATATCAATCCTGGCATCTATTCTATTCCCGGTTTTTGCGCGGGCGCGCGAAAACGCGCGAAGAGCCAGTTGTTCGAGCAATCTCAAACAAATTGCGTTGGGCGTGATGATGTATGTGCAGGATTATGACGAACATATGCCCATTGTAGTCGGCGCAGATGCAGCTGACACTTCCGCTTCGAATCCCTTCGGTTGGGCAGATGCTATGCAGCCTTATCTGAAAAGCACGCAGATTTTCCAGTGTCCCAGCGACAGTGCTGGTTCGGCAAGCGGTAGTTACGCAACTCAGGTGCAAAGCAAACAGTATTCGGATTTTTGGATCAATTATCAGGCGACCAATATATCCCTGGCGTCATTTGATGCGCCCAGTATGACTATCTTATTAGGCGATGGTGATGCGAGCCTCTCTGGAAATCCAGGTGTTACTAATGGATACAAAGGTTCTTCCAGATATACCTCCACGAGCAGATATAATAGTTCCGGCGGTGCCAAAGTAAATACGAACCCATGCAGCAGCGCTGGTCGTGCTTCTTTCCGCGATGCGACACGGCATTTAGAAGGTGCTAATTTCGCCTTTGCGGATGGTCATGTAAAATGGGAGAAAGGTCTTAGTGGATCCGGTGGATACGAAAGTCAAAATGTTTACAACGCCTGCACCGGAACTGATAAAGGATTTCCGACATTTAGTATCCAAAGTGCTGATACTACTTCTGCCAAATACCCCTCATCGTAAGACGGCAAGAGAAAAGTACTTTTGGGGATATCCTCAAAAGTACTTTTAATCGTCATTCCCATTATGGAGTGCGAGAGCAAGCTACCGCACTCCATAGAACTATCTATGTAAACTATTTGTAAATATCATGAACCATAAAAATATTCACTCACCGCGCGGCACCAGTATAACAAACCGCATTCTTGTATCTTCTGTTGTACTAATTGCAAGTTCTCTCTTACCTGCAATTCAAGCCAACGCGGCACCGCTGCCACCGCTGGAAAACAGGATTGACCTGGCATTAGGCAAAGAAGTACTTTTCTCTCCTGCGCCCAAAGGCACAAAAGCGAAGAACTCCGGTTTAACGGATGGCAAAATTTCAACCAGTGCAGATCACGATTTATCGCAGGACAAGATTGCCGCAAGCTGGTCGTATGCGGGCAGAGTCAATTTGGCGGTTGATCTGGGAGAGGTTTGTGATATTGATGAAATAGCAATCCGGCTGCAAAATGGCAGTCCCGGTTATACAACGAATGCGGGACGCATGTTCCCCGGCTGGGTGGAAGCGTTCGTCAGCGATGATGGCGAGCAATTTACGAAAGTGGCCGAATTCTCGCAATGGAACGCCGGTGATTTTGATAAATTCGGCATCGGGCAGGAGCGCGGTTCGACGTGGATTGATTGTTTGCGTTTTAAAGATCTGAAAGCAAAAGGACGTTGGGTTGGTTTGCGTTTTGACAGCACCGCGAGAACCTATAGCGATGAATTGTATGTTTTCGGTTCGCCAGCCACGGCAAAAACAACCGCGACCAATTCAGCGATTAAACCGACAGGATTCTCCGTCAAACATCCTGAGTTTTATTTTCATAAGCCATACCTGGAGCTGGCGAATAATATTCCGTTGCCGGTTCCTGTCGGATTCAATGTGCCGGCGGATAAGGAGCGAGCCGATTTAGCCGTGGATATCGATGTGCCGCCGGGAGTGGAATTAAAAGGCGGTGTTATTGCAAGTCAAAGGGCGGGATCACTGAAACCCCAAACGCTGCCTGACGGTTGGCGACGCTATTCCTTCTCCAGTAGCCAAAAGGTAGCCGCCAGATATAAGGGACGATTATTTTTTCAAGCGACTTCCTGGAAAGACGGGCAAAAAGGAGAATTAAGATATCGCTTTACGGATAAGAACTGGCAAAGCCCATCACTCACTATTCCCATCCTGGCGGTTCACGTTCCAGAAGCGCCCCGACTAAAGAAAATCATGGCGTCGCTCGGCTATTGGAATAGTCCCACAGATAATTGGCCGGAAGAGTTGCGGGCGTTGAAGACAATTGGAATCAATACATATAGTGTGATGGCGCCGGCTGACAAGACAGAGGTTCCCCAGAAAATGCTGACGGCGATAGAAGCCGTTAGAAAACAGGGATTTTTCATTTCCTCTGCTATGTATGGCCCGCTTAGGCCCATGCTGCACGATCATTTGAAAGATCGGAAAACCGGCGGAGAAGGTGCGGAAGTCTTCGATGTTTTTGCAAATGGCACCTACGGAACGAGACTTTGCCCTTCCTATCGCGGCAAATATTATCAGCAGGAAATCGACCGCTTCGCGCATCTCATGGCGGCGATCAAGCCCGACTTCAGCACGGAAGATTTGGAATTGTGGGCAAATTACACAGGCTTTGAAAAATGCGTGCGTTGCCAGGAAGATCAGAAAAAATCAGGGTTGTCCTGGGAGGATTGGAAGCAAGAGAAGGCAAAAGAAATCAGCGCGGATATTGTGAATAGAACCAAAGAAGTTTTGAAAACTTCCTTTGATAACGGCATTTACAACGTCAGCCCGGAACATATTTACGACGGTGGATTTTTCAATTTCGACAAACTCTATCCGGATATAATTACCCAGAGCCAGGGTTCCACCTACAGCAACCTGCAACCAGCGGACATTACTTTTATCGGCGACAAAGCGCGCAACGCTCGCCAGCACATGAAGCACAGCGACGTCATGCCGATCATGACAGCGGGAGACGCCGGGGCCTTTCCAGGAAAAAACCTGAAATGGGCAATTCTGGAATGCTACACCAACGGTTCGCGTGGCATCTGGTTTTGGTCGGAACGTTCCTGGGATTCCGAAGATCTTATTGCCTATAACAAAGCCATCCGCGCCATTGCGCCGGTAGAAGATGTTATCGTGGATGGCGATCTGGTGGGAACGTCCGCCGCTGTTGACGGCCCCGGAAGAATCAGTGGAATGAAGTTAGGTTCAAAGATGGTTTTGCTGGCCGCAGATTACTTTGGCAAAAGCGACGGAACCCTAAAATTACATCTGGATGTTCCTCAAAAATCAACGCTGCGCGATTTATTCTCCGGCGAAACGATTGGCGCGCCATTGGAAGCGGGTTCTCAAACGGTAGCCGTTCCGCTTAATGGAGAACGCGCGCGGTTATTTGAAATCGTGCCGGTTGAGTAAAAGTACTTTTGTAGAAAAAACCTTACTGTCATCCTGAGAGAGCCGGTAGGCGACCGAAGGATCCCCCGGATTACGCCGTCGAAGTCTTGGGGGATTCTTCGGCTACGCTCGTTCCTCGCTCCGCTCAGAATGACGTCGAAAGTACTTTTACTCCTCCGTCGCGCTCCTTGTCCCGCTCTGCTGAATCAATTTCGCCACCAGCGCCGTCCAGCCGGTTTGGTGGGATGCGCCTAATCCTTGCCCGCTGTCGCCGTGGAAGTATTCGTGGAATTGCAATAAATCTTTCCAGTGCGGATCGCTTTGGAATTTTTGTATCTCTCCATACACCGGCCGGTTACCCTTTTCATCCGGCAGGAAAATTCCATACAACCGCCGCGATAATTCGGACGCCACTTCCCACAACGTCATTTGATGGCCGCTGCCCACCGGGCATTCAACGGTAAAGGACGGGCCGAAATAATAATCGAATTTTTGCAGCGCTTCGATAATCAAATAATTGATCGGCATCCACACCGGGCCGCGCCAGTTGGAATTGCCACCGAACAGGCCGCTTTGCGATTCCGCCGGTTCGTAATTCAGCTCATGCGTTGCGCCGTCCAGCTTCATGCGATAAGGATTATCCAAATGAAACCGCGACACCGAGCGAATGCCGTGCGGCGAGAGAAATTCATTTTCATCCAGCATGCGTTGCAAAATATGCCGCAGCCGTTCCTGATTAACCACGGCAAATAAACGCCGCTCCTCCGCGCCGCATTCCTCCATGGACGCCGCGCTTTCCGTGAAATGCGGGCGATGTTTCAGGAACCAATTTAAGCGCTCCGCGAATCCTGGTAATTTTTCCAGCAGCGATTTATTTAACGTAGTTACAGCGAGCAACGGAATCAGCCCAACGATAGAACGCACACGCACATATTGCGGCGCATGGCCGGGTGTCTCCAGCAGGTCATAATAAAACTGATCCTGATTATCCCACAAATCGCCGGCGGAATTTTCCACCAGCGCATCGTGGTCATTCATGGCGTGCGCGATATAGAAAAAATGCTCCAGGAATTTGGTAGCCACGTCTTCATACACAGCATCTTTTTGCGCCAGCTCTAGCGCGATCGAAAGCATGTCCAGACAAAACATCGCCATCCACGCCGTGCCGTCCGCCTGATCCAGCCGCGCGCCGTGAGGCAATTTTTCGTTGCGGTCAAACGGCCCG
>Ga0182738_1002357_pt1 | contig 22476 bp, 19 predicted proteins | sample eDN5th30CBELigMG_FD_128876 | JGI IMG/M metagenome (GOLD analysis project Ga0182738, IMG submission 128876) | Enriched Miracle-Growth compost microbial communities from Emeryville, California, USA - eDNA 5th pass 30_C BE-Lig MG (version 2)... ...
AGTTTGGCTGATAAACCGAAAAATTTAACTGAAACGAAGATTGAAGTAATCCGATAAACCGAAAATCCTGCTGAAATCAAGTTAGTTATAGTCGAATTATTCAAGTTTGCGCTAGCCCCAGTTACAAATCATTCTGTTGAGACAGTCATCATTAATGCATTTATCGGTACTTCTGCTGTTTCAAGAGTATAAACAATATTTCCTTCTTCCCATCTCACAGTAATTTCTACTTCCTCTGCATTCTCTGGATAGTTTACTTCGATTCTTCCGTTCTCATTAGGAACAGGGAGCGCATTCTCTTCCAAATAATCCACCATTTTTCTGGCGATATCAGCGGTATCTAATTCATCAGCAGAGATCGATTTAATTTGCAGGACCCAACGTCCTTCTTTCCAAACCAAATACGAACTTCCAGCTGCTCCTTCTTTCATTCCCGTAATTTGATGGCCTAAGTCTACTTTCATATCATCTGGTATAGAGTCTAAGGAAACCTCTGGGAAAAGTTCCTTTTGTTTGCTAGAATCATCGAATGTTTCTGCCTTAAACGTTGCAATCATGTTCTCATTAGTAGCTAACGATTCATCATTGATCGTGACTGGTTCTTGTGTTTGATAAAAGGAAATAGAATATTCATCTGTTTCATTTTTATTAATTTTGGCACCTATATATTCAGTATCTGTTATGGGGAATTTGGTTGGCAATTTAGATTCTTCCATTTTTAGCATAGACCGGATTTCTGTCAATTGTTCATTGGTTGAGGAAGGATTAGGTTCCTCAGTCGTTTGATTTCCTTCTGCACTAGCTTGTCCATCCGCATTTTCTTCCTGTGCAGGTGAATCAGCTTGACTTGCTTGACTATCTGTTGAATCATTGGAGCAGCCACTTATGATAAGCGAAAAAGTGAAGAGTAAAAAAAATAGAATATTTTTCATCCATAGAACTCCTTTCTAAGTCTTGTTAGTAGATTTATTCCCTATAAAAAGAAAAAAATGAGTTTTATAAAAATCTTTATAAAAAAAATATTTGACATTGGAATAAGAAAGAATTGATGGGGGTAAGTCGCCAAAAAAAGAAAAACAAACCACATACAAATTTCCCTAACCCAATCACTGAACCAATAAAAGGGCAATCTTCTTTAAATGCGCTACAAAACTCTGATAAAATGTTTAAAAGATATTATATAAGACAGGAGTTATAAAGAATGAAGCCTTTCACGAAAAGGGTGGTCGACATTATTTGTGCTATTCCAAAGGGAAAAGTAATGACATATGGGCAAATTGCGAAGATTGCTGGAAGTCCAAGGGCCGCAAGACAAGTAGTTAGAGTTCTTCATACCTTATCGGAGAAATATCAACTTCCCTGGCAAAGAGTGCTTAATAGTAAAGGATGCATTGGATTAACAGGTGAACATGGTCAGCTTCAAAGAAGGATATTAGAAGAAGAAGGAATTGTATTTCAGCAAAATGGATCGATAAATTTAATAGAGTATGGTTATGAGCCCCTTCATTTAATGGAAGAAATGGAATAAAAGCCTATTGCCGTTAACGGCAATAGGCTTCTAACTTAATTTAAAGCAGAGTTCATTGTTTGTTTAAGTACTTCCACAGAGTGGTTAAATTGTTCTGCTTCTTTTTCATTTAGTTTTAGTTCAAGAACCTCACGGATTCCTTGACGATTAATAATAGAAGGAACACCAATATAGATATCTTTATGGCCATACTCTCCATCTAGGTATGCAGATACTGGTAAAATAGAATTTTCATTTCCAAGAATCGCTTTGGTAATACGGACAAGAGACATTCCGATTCCATAATAAGTCGCACCTTTACGCTCAATAATATGATAAGCAGCATCGCGGACATTAATGAAAAGTTCATCTAGGTCTTTTTGAGAGTATTGATCATTTTTAGCTAGCTTTGTATCAATGCTTTCTAATCCAATGGTTGTACTACTCCATACTGGTAGCTCTGTATCTCCATGTTCACCGATAATAGCAGCATGAATGTTGCGTGTATCTACATCGAAATACTCCCCTAGCATATAACGGAAACGGGCAGAATCTAAAGTAGTCCCAGAACCGATTACTCGCTCTTTAGGAAGACCAGACTCTTTCCAAACGACATAAGTAAGAATATCAACTGGGTTTGTGGCAATTAAATAAATGCCATCAAATCCGCTAGCAGTAATTTCTTTCACAATGCTTTTGAAGATTGCTGTGTTTTTGGCAACTAAATCTAAACGAGTTTCTCCTGGCTTTTGAGGTAGACCTGCAGTGATAACAATTAAATCAGCATCTCCACAGTCAGAATAGTCGCCTGCCCATACTTTCGTTGGAGCCGGGGCAAATGGGATACCATGATTTAAATCCATTGCTTCCCCTTCAGCTCTTTTTTTATTTACATCTATCAAAACAAGTTCTTCTGTGACACCTTGGTTAATTAATGAATAAGCGTAGCTACATCCTACAGCACCTGTACCAATTAAAACGACACGATTTATATTTTGTTGTTTCATCTTTTGCAACTCCCTTTTTCAAATTTAATAGATTAATAGTATTTAAAGCTATTTCATTACAAATGGAGAACAAGATTCGTTAAACAATTACTTTATAGCTACTTTTCTCCATAGTATCTTATAAATCTTTCTTTTGTAAAATGTTATTACTGTTTATATAGTGATTATATACTTAAATTATGTGAAAAACATCACATGAATATGTCTATTTTGTGAAAGTTTCTTCAAAAATAGGAAATCCCAGCCACATATTAGAAGTTACTTTAAAAATATACCCTTTTAACAAAGGAGGTAAGCAGAATAATTAAAAAAGAATGAAGGGAAAATGATTGACAAAAATTAGAGGTGTTAGGTAATGTATAAAGTAATTGAATAGGAAAATCCACTGGGGGAGCCTTTTTGGCTGAGACAAGAATACTTGGACCCTTTGAACCTGATCTAGTTCATACTAGCGTAGGAAAGTGGAGTCGGCAAAAGAATAGTACGGTTATTTTATTCATGATAAAGCCACTCCATTTTTTGGAGTGGCTTTTTTGCATTGCAAAGTTGCTCCATGTTTTCCTTTTCATTAAAAATCTTAATGTAGGTCTTCGAGGACCAAAAGAAGGAGGAAATCAAATGAGTTTTTCACAAGAATTACGCAAGCAAGCTGAACCAATCTTTCAGGCAATTTTTGAACATCCATTTGTTCAAGGGATTGGTAAGGGGGATTTAAAGAAAGAACAGCTTATTCATTATGTGAAACAAGACTTTGAATATTTAAATGCCTTTATGAAGATTTACGGATTGGCGATTTCAAAAAGCACGAACAGAAAGGATATAGAGCTATTTAATAACCAAATTTCCTTTGTGCTACATAGTGAAACACATCCGCATAATAATTTTTGTGAAGTAGCAGGTGTTAAATACGAGGACCTACAAGGGTTTCCGGTAGCTCCTTCTGCTCACCATTATATCCGACATATGCTAACGGTTGCCCATCAAGGCGGCATAGCGGATATTATAGCAGCTCTTTTGCCTTGTCCATGGACTTATTTAGAAATCGGGAAAAGGCTTTTAGAAAAGGTAAATCCAGATAGTACCCATCCTTTTTATGACTGGATCCATTTCTATGGTGATGGTCCTATGACTGTCACAACACCTCTTTGTCAGCGATTAGATGAACTTGCTGAAACGCTTAATGAAGAACAGAAAGGCAAGCTAATGGAGTATTTTCTATTAAGCTGTCAACTAGAATATAAGTTTTGGGATATGGCTTATCATCAAGAAGAATGGCCAGTGAAAACCTTTGAGGTGATTGTATGAACTGGAAAATTAAAGAGGTAGTCTTATTAGTTGTAATTGCCGTAGCATGTGGGGTTCTTTATATGGGATGGTCCACTTTATGGCTCCCAATTTCCGCACTTGTCGGGCCAGTTGGAGCTAACTTTATGTTCGGAATATGGGTTATTGCGAGTCCAATCGTTGCCTATATTATACAGAAACCAGGTGCAGCCTTAATAGCAGAAGTAGTTGCAGCATCGGTAGAGCTTTTAATTGGCAGCCATTTTGGTTTATCCGCATTATTAATAGGCGTATTTCAAGGAATTGGAGCGGAAATAGCTTTTGCAGTCTTCCGCTATAAAAAATACCATGTTTCAGTCTTAATGCTGTCAGGGGCACTCGCAGCTTGTGGAAGCATGTTATATAGCATTATTGCGAATGGTTTTTCCTATTATACGACGACGACACTCATTCTAACCTTTATTATACAAGTAATTAGTGGTCTTCTTTTAGGAGGATTATTAGCCAAAGCAATTGTTGAGGGGCTTGGTAAAACAGGTGTCCTGAATGGATATGCTATTTGTAGATCGAATCGGAAGAAGGAGAATAATGATGAGTTCATTGTTAGGATGTAGTCATCTATCTGTGCGCTTTTTTGAGGACAAGGAGCCTGTCCTCAAAAAAGTTACACTGCATATTAATCAAGGAGAAAAGGTATTAATTCTCGGTCCGAGTGGCAGTGGGAAATCTACTATTATATCTGTTTTAGCTGGCATTATTCCGGAACATATAGAAGCATATGTGTCAGGAGAAGTAATTAGAAGGAAAAGGGCAGGTGTCCTTTTCCAAAATCCTGATACACAGTTTTGTATGCAGCATGTAGATGAAGAAATTGCCTTTAGTTTGGAAAATAGAAAAGTGCCTAGGGAACAAATGGATGGGATAATCTTTGAGGTGCTTGAAACAGTAGGATTAATGATAGAGCCACATACCCCTATTGCGAACCTTTCAGGAGGAATGAAGCAACGGTTAGCGCTAGCTTGTCTATTAGCATTAGAGCCAGAAGTACTCTTTTTGGATGAACCCACTGCGCAGCTTGATCCTTCTGGTAGAAAAGAAGTTTTTGAAGTGATAAAAAATACAGCAGCTAGAACTGGTCAAACGATGGTGATGGTCGAACATGTTTTAGATGGATGTATAGAATGGATGGATCGCATTATTCTCTTGAATAAAAATGGGCAGATAATTGCTGATGGGAAACCTGAAATGGTCCTTAGACAGTACAAAGAGGAGATGCGAGAAGCTGGAATTTGGATTCCCCAAGTCTACCCTTATAAGTGGGAGGAATTCATTCAAAATGAAAGTCATCCAAGGAGATTAGAACTAATCAATAAGTATGAAAGCAAAAAGGGCATAGAAAAGTCTGGAGGGCTAGACGATCCGCTTCTTGAAGTGAAGCATTTAGAAGCTGCTTATATTAAAGAAGCCATTCTAGAAAACATAGATTTAACCGTGAATAAAGGAGAATGGATTGCGGTAATTGGGAACAATGGGGCAGGTAAAAGTACTTTCTTAAAGATCCTTGCTCATTTGAAAAAGAGCAAAAAGGGAGATATCCACTTTCATGGAAAGGCCTTGAAAAAGTGGAGAGACAGAGACTTATATCAGCACTTAGGCTTTGTATTCCAAAATCCGGAGCTTCAATTTATTAATCAAACGGTCTTTGATGAAATTTCATTTTCTGGTATGCAGTATCAATGGAAGGAAGTGGATATTAATCAGCGAACTATAGAGCTTTTGAAGGAATTTGGTTTAGAGTCATTTCAAAATCAGCATCCTTTTAGCCTTAGCTTTGGACAGAAAAGAAGATTGAGTGTAGCGACCATGCTGCTATTAGATCAAGATATTCTTTTATTAGATGAACCTACCTTCGGGCAAGATGCGAAATCTTCTCATGATTTATTACAGGTTCTTGAAAAAAGAAAGAAGGAAGGAACTTCTATTATAATGGTTACACATGATATGGATATTGTCGATCAATATGCAGATAAGGTTGTAGTCCTACATAAGAAGAATATAGCTTTTTCTGACCATCCATATCTTCTTTTTTCCAATCAAGAGCTTTGTAACAAGCTAGCTGTTGTACCTCCTCTTCATTATCAATTAATCGCAGATTTAAAGGAGGCTGGAGACAATCAAAAGCAACGAGTCTTACCTATCACATCTTAATCCAGCGATAAAATTAATGACACATATTTTGCTAATGGTTATCTTAATGACGATTCAAAGCGCATTTTCTACATTAGCAATCTGGATATATGTTATGTTACTTGGTTTAATGCTAGGAGGATGGAAGGGGAAATTTCTTGTTAAAGTGCTTCTTCCTTATTCCGTCTTTTTTGTGCTTACATTTTGGATGCTAGCGGCATTTGGAAAAGGAGAAACAGTTGTTTGGAAGTGGGCATGGTTTCAAGTAACAGAAGAAAGTATAAGAAGTGGCTTCCTTATTTCTATGCGCATGCTTGCCTTCGTTACAATTGGCCTGCTTTTTACTACAACGACTAATTTATATGAATTAATGATGAGTCTTATCCATCAATGGAAATTGTCTCCGAAATGGGCATATGGAATGCTGGCAGGATTTCGCTGTATTCCCATGTTTCAATCTGATTTAGCACAATTGAAAGAAGCACATCGGGTTCGAGGGTATAAACATAGCGGAACATGGAAAGCCTTCTTCCGTTATGCGGTTCCTTTGTTGACACAAGCTATACGTCGTTCAGAGCAAATGGCAATGGCGATGGAGGTAAGAGGATTTACAGGGGAAAGGGATCGAACGTATTTTCAAAAAACGTTTATCACTTTATATGATTATCTTTATATTAGTGTGATGTTAATTGTGGGAATTTCTCTGGCACTATTACTGTGAGTTATAAATAAGCAGATCTATACATTTATTTATTACAATAGCATTTTATCTTTTTGTAGGGAATAAATTGTAGAGGTCTGTTTTTTTTTGCGCATTAATTTCCTATCTTTTTCTGTTGCAAAATATTTATTTTTTATTGTATTGACACCCCCTGTATATACAACTATAATGAAAACGTAATCAAAAACTTGTATATACAGGTTTTGGGTATGCAATAGGAATTATAAATGATTGATAAATACATGGGAGAAAAGGAAAAAAGGAGGAAATAATGATGGGGAAATACACAGAACAGGCAAAAGAACTTCTTGAACACGTTGGTGGAAGCGAAAACATTTCTGTTGTGACACATTGTGCAACAAGAATGCGCTTTGTTTTAAACGATTCATCTAAGGCTGATATAGACAGCATTGAAAAAATAAAGCTTGTAAAGGGAACATTTACGCAAGCAGGGCAGTTTCAGGTCATTATCGGAAATGAAGTCTCATCTTTTTACAATGAATTTATTGCTATTGCAGGAGTGAGTGATACATCAAAGGATGAGGCAAAAGTAGCGGCAAAACAAAACATGAACTTTCTGCAAAGAATGATAGCCCATTTAGCGGATATTTTTACCCCTCTAATCCCAGCTATCGTAGTTGGGGGATTAATTCTTGGTTTCCGAAATGTAATTGGAGAAATCAAATTAGTAGAAGACGGAACAAAAACTTTAGTAGAGGTTTCACAATTTTGGGCGGGAACAAATAGTTTCTTATGGTTAATAGGGGAAGCAATATTTCACTTCCTGCCTGTAGGGATTACGTGGGCAGTGGCAAGAAAAATGGGAGCTACTCCAATTCTTGGGATTGTATTAGGGATTACATTAGTATCCCCGCAATTATTAAATGCTTATTCGGTAGCTTCTGCAGAAGAAATTCCATTTTGGGATTTTGGTTTTGCTCAAGTTGACATGATTGGTTATCAAGCGCAAGTGATTCCGGCTATTTTAGCAGGTTTATTACTTTCTTTCCTAGAGTTACGTTTGCGTAAAATAGTACCAAATGCCATTTCGATGATTGTTGTACCATTCTTTGCATTAGTACCTACTGTATTAATTGCTCATACCGTACTAGGTCCAATCGGATGGAAGATAGGTTCAGTCATTTCAGATGTTGTATACTCTGGATTAACCTCTACTTTAGGCTGGTTATTTGCAGCAGTATTTGGTTTTGCTTATGCACCACTTGTCATTACAGGATTACATCATATGACGAATGCAATTGATTTACAATTAATGAGTGAATTTGGTGGAACAAATCTATGGCCAATGATTGCATTATCCAATATCGCACAAGGATCAGCGGTACTTGCGATGATTTATTTAAATAGAAAAGACGAAGAAGAAAAACAAGTATCCATTCCAGCAGCAATCTCTTGTTACTTAGGAGTAACAGAGCCGGCCATGTTTGGTATAAACTTAAAATACGGCTTCCCATTTCTAGCCGCAATGATTGGGTCTTTATTTGCCGCCATTATCTCTGTTGGATCAGGTGTAATGGCAAACTCTATTGGAGTAGGTGGAATACCAGGATTTCTATCGATTCAACCGAAATATATGGCTATCTTCGCAATCGCAATGGTAGTTGCAATTGTAGTACCATTTATTTTAACAATAGTTTTCTCCAAACTTAATATGGGGAAAGTTTCGTTAAAAAGAGTAAAAGGATAAACCTTTATTAATAAGAGCCAAAATTATTCCCTTAAAGAGGAATAGTTTTGGTTTTTTGGTTTTATTGAGTGGAAGTGGATGCTTTCTGCGCCTATTGGTAAGAAAAGAAACATGGAGAGGTAATAGAGAGTCCGTCTCAGAGCCCTGAAAGCAGGAAAAAAAGCCAAAAGGTAACAGAGACCATCCCACTAAGCCCTAAAGCAAAAAAACAAAGCCATGGAATTAACAGTAAAAAGGAACTCCATCCATTTAATACGTAATTAAATAATGGTTAAACCATAGAAAATACGCATTTTTACGTATATTTACCCAACAATAGCGTAATCTATGCATTGATGTGTTTAGATGTTACATTCTGTTATCGGTAACACTGAGAAAGCGATTGCATTAAAACGTTTTCAAATTTACAATGAGAATGTGAGATAAACAAGGAGGGAAAATTTCATGAAAAGTTATAAAAAACTATTAATGTCAGGAGTAGCATTACTTACTGCATTCGCTTTAACCGCTTGCGGCAATGATACAAAAGATAGTTCAAAAGGCGAATCTACTGACGGAAAACAAACATTAACCGTGTCAGTTGATGGCGATGGGTATAAAGAATATATTGAAAGCATTAAAGGTGATTTCGAATCTGAAAATAATGCAGAAGTAAAAGTAGTAGTAATGGCAATGACAGATCAAGCAGATGCTTTAGCATTAGATGGTCCTGCCGGAACTGGTCCAGATGTATTTATCGCTCCTTATGACCGTGTTGGTTCAATGGGTAGCCAAGGTCATTTAGCTGAAGTGACAACACAGCCAGAAGGAATTACAGATACAGAATCAAAGCTAGTAACGTTTGATGGCAAACAATATGGTACACCATTTGTTATTGAAACTTTAGTAGGTTTTTATAATAAAGATTTAATTAGCGAAATGCCAAAAGATTTCTCAGAGGTAGAAGCATTAACAAAAGATAGCAAATATGCATTCGCATCTGAGTCAGGCAAGAACACTGCATTCTTAGCAAAATGGACAGACTTCTATTTTAGCTATGGATTAGTTGCAGGATATGGTGGATATGCATTCGGAAGCGAAGGAACAGATCCAACTGATATCGGTTTAAATAATGAAGGTACAATTGATGCAATTAAATATGCAAAAACTTGGTATGATCAATGGCCAAAAGGTATGCAAGACGTAACGGGTTCTGGTGACTTTATTACAGAAATGTTTACTACAGGGAAAACAGCTGTAATTATTGATGGTCCTTGGATGGCATCTACTTATAAAGATGCTGGTGTAAACTATGGTGTTGGTGCAATTCCTACATTACCAAATGGTGAAAAATTCGCTGCATTTGGTGGGGGAAAAGCTTGGGTAGCTTCTTCATATGCTCAAAATCCAGAATTAGCTGCTAAATGGTTAGAGTATGTTGGTAATGCTGATAATTCAACAAAATTCTTTGAAGCAACAAACGAAATACCTGCAAACACAATCGCACGTGAAGCAGTTCCAGCAGATAACGAATTAGCACAGGCTGTTATTGCAAACTTTGAAAACGCTTCTCCAATGCCTAATATTCAACAAATGGCTGAAGTGTGGGACGGCGGACAATATCTAATGTTTGATGCAGTTTCTGGTGCAAAAACACCTGAACAATCTGCAGAAGATACAGTGAAAAATATTAAAGAATCTATTGAACAAAAATACAAATAAGTTATGAAAAGGGGAAGGGGGCATTAGCTCCCTTCGGTGGAAATTTCTAATTATCATAGCAGATAATTAGAAATTTCTTCTTTCCTTAACGCAATCGTTTGCACTGAAAATGCTTTCAAAAGCGAATTGGTTTATCAAAAAAAGTTGGTCGAGTGATGATTTCTTTTGGTAAATCAATAAATTACCATTTATGCAACAATATGCAATTTAAAGAAAGGGGATAGCCCATAATGAGTAAAAATGAAACAAACCATAAACAGAAAGCATCCCTGTTATCCATTATTCCTGGATTAGGACAGTTTTATAATAAACAAGCATTTAAAGGAATAATCTTCTTTGCTCTCTTTTTAGTGTTTGCTATAGAGATGGCACTTACTGGATTTCAGGCTTTAGAAGGACTAATTACATTAGGAAGCATACCTCGTGATGATCACTCGTTATTCCTAATGATTAAAGGAACATTGCAATTAATTTTATCTGTTATCTTTTTATTCTTCTATATCTTGAATATCCTTGATGCTCGCAAAATTGGAGCTTTAAGAGACAGAGGGGAAAAGATAAATACAAAGACACTTGATATTTTGAAAAATCTTTGGGAGCAAGGATTCCCTTATATCTTTACATTCCCATCCTATATATTAATGGCTTTTATCATTATTTTCCCAGTATTAGTTACATTATTTATCGCTTTCACAAATTACGATTTTCAGCATATCCCACCATTTAAGCTAATTGATTGGATTGGATTTGAGAACTTTACAAATATATTCTTTTTAAGTTCTTATCGAGCAACATTTATGAAAATTCTAGTATGGACATTGGTTTGGACATTTGGAGCAACAACTTTACAAATTGTTCTTGGAGTCGTTGCTGCAGTTGTATTACATCAAAAACATGTAAAAGGAAAATCATTTTTCCGGATTCTATTCTTATTACCATGGGCAGTACCAGCATTTATTTCTATCATGGGATTCTCTAATATGTTCAATGACAGTATCGGTGCAATTAACGCACAAGTAATTCCGTTGATTAATCATCTTCCGCTCATTGATATCCCAGCAATTTCTTGGAAAACAGATGCAGCTTGGACAAAGACAGCACTTATTATGATTCAAGGCTGGCTTGGCTTCCCCTATATCTTTGTCATGGTAACAGGAGTGCTGCAATCCATCTCGGATGATTTATATGAAGCAGCAAACCTTGATGGGGCAAGTGCTTTGCAACAATTCCGAAGCATAACATTACCGATGATTTTATTTGCTACAGCACCTGTTATGATTACACAATATACATTTAACTTTAACAACTTCTCTATCATCTACTTATTCAATGAAGGTGGTCCGGGAAGTATTGGCTGGAATGCAGGATCAACAGATATTCTCATTTCTTGGATATATAAGCTTACGACAGGTCAAGCACCACAATATGCTGTTGCAGCAGCGGTAACGCTGATTATATCTGCAATCGTTATTGCGGTATCACTCATAACGTTTAAGAAAACTAATGCTTTTGGCAATGAGGAGATGATGTAGGATGAGTATGAAAGCATCGCGACTAATAAATAGAATATTGACGTATGGTTTTCTCGGAATCCTATCAATAATAATCATTTACCCATTATTGGTCACAGCATCAAGTGCTTTTCAAGCAACCAATATGGCGGCGTTTACGTTGAAATTAGATGCAAACTGGGGACTAGATAATTTCCAACGGCTTTTCAGCGAAACCAATTATTTAAGCTGGTATAAAAATACGATTATCATCGCAGTCGCAGTTATGATTGTGCAAGTAACATTGGTAACTCTTTCTGGATATGTATTCAGTCGTTATCGCTTTGTAGGAAGAAAATATAGCTTAATTTTCTTCTTAGTTATTCAAATGGTTCCAACAATGGCAGCATTAACTGCTTACTACGTACTAGCAACAGTACTTGGAGCAATCGATTCTTATTGGCTATTATCATTAATCTATATCGGCGGTGGAATACCAATGAACGTATGGTTAATGAAGGGATACTTTGATACAATTCCACGTGAATTTGACGAAAGTGCACGTATTGATGGAGCAGGTCATTTGAGAATTTTTGTCCAAATTAATTTGCCATTAGTGCGTCCCATGCTTGCAGTTCAAGCTTTATGGGCATTTATGACTCCATTTAATGATTTCTTATTATCAAAGTTCTTATTGCGCTCCAACGAATTATTAACATTGGCAGTTGGGCTGCAAACATTAATTTCCAACCCGCGTGAACAAAAGGTAGCACTATTTGCGGCAGGAGCCGTTCTTGCGGCATTACCCATTGTTGTCTTGTTCTTCTTCCTGCAAAAGAACTTTGTATCTGGGTTAACTAGCGGTGGTTCAAAAGGATAAAAATTAGAAAATATTATTTCTGGGGTGTCTGTTAAAAACCAGTGGGTGGTGCGATACCCCGGAAAATAAAGCATATTAAGAAACAACGAAGAATTTTAAAGTAAGAGAGTGGGATTACAATGAAGAAATCGGAACCATTTTTGATGCAATATTTTAAGTCAATTATTACACCTACAAATGTATTTAAGGGTAAGAATTTATTAACATGGCCAAAAATGATTTTCCTTTTTATTTTCTTAATTGCATGCATGATGATGCCGACCTCTATTCAAATGGCTAAATTGACTACCTTCCCATTTGAGTTTTTATTTCCCCGGACAGCCGAATTAATAACGGATGATTTTGTTGAAGCATTGTCCTCTAAGCAAGTGAAAGAAGGAAAACTAATAGGTATAGATAATCAATATGCAGAAGAAACAGGTGGAAGTGTTATTGCAATTGACAAAGACAATAAATATGAGATGACTGGGGAAGATCAGACATTTGGTATAAAAGGATATGCCAATGCCATTGTTTTTAAAGAAGACTATGCAGTAATTGCTGAAGATAATGGGTTCGGATTTCAATTGTATTATCCAACAAATGAAGAGAAATATCCTTTTAACGTTGAAAGCAAGGAGGATGTTCTACAATATATCGGAACTTTATGGTATGTGCAGAATAAAGCCTTTCTTCTGCCAATCTTGTTACTATTACTAACTGGTTTATATATAGCAATGAATGTGCTGCAATTTCTATTTATGTCACTCGTACTATGGTTAACGAAGAAATCGAATATTACGGATATAAGAACCTTTAAAGAGGCAGCAAACATTGTCCTAAACGCAGCAGGGTTACCAACCATTTTAGCAGTCATTTATGGGTTTATTCAATTCGATGTTGCGACATTAATCATGATTCAAGGACTTGGGACAGTATTAATGATTGCATTTGCATTTTTTAGAACAGGCTTTAAAGAAAAAGGATTAAAGGTAGATTCAGATAAAGCATAGGGAGAGAAGATTATGTCGAATAAGCGTCTTTTCGAAATAAACAGCTGGAAGCTAATAACAAATAAGTTGGAAAAAAAAGAAAAGCGATTGCAGGAAAGTCTAACCTCCATTGGAAACGGATATATGGGGATGCGCGGCAATTTTGAAGAAGGCTATTCAGGGGATTTCCATCAAGGTACGTATATTGCTGGTGTATGGTTCCCTGATAAAACAAGAGTCGGCTGGTGGAAAAATGGCTATCCTCAATATTTTGGTAAAGTGATTAATGCGCTAAATTTCATTGGTGTTGACATCTATGTAGACGGTGCAAAAGTAGATTTATACAAGGAAAATATCACTGATTTTCACCTTGAGTTAGATATGAAGGAAGGAATTGTGAAAAGAAGCTTCATTCTTCAAAAAGGAGAAAATCGCATTCAGTTTGAGTTTGAGCGTTTTTTAAGTATTGTTGCTAAAGAAATTTGTGCAATAGATATAAAGGTAACAGCACTAACGGGAGTGCATAAGATCGAATTGGTTCCGTTTTTAGATGGTGATGTTACAAATGAAGATTCCAACTATGATGAGAAATTCTGGGGAGAGATTGGCAGAAAAGTAGAGGCTAATTCAGGGAACCTAATAATGAAAACGGTTGATAATCCGTTTGGAACGCCAAGATTTGCGGTATCTGCTTCCATGATCAATACAATTAGCCACCTAGAAGTAACTTCTTATAATGAAAAGCCAATGTATGTTGCCAATGCTTACAATAATAAGCTTAAACAGGGGGAAACAATCCAGCTTCAGAAGTATGCGGCGGTCACTACCTCTCGTGATTGGGAAGAAGAAAGATTGGCAACTGTTTCCGATATGCTAGCAAAGCAAGCGAAGGAAAAAGGATATACTGCTTTAAAAGAAGAGCATATTGCCGCATGGGCAGCACGCTGGGAAAAGGCAGATGTTCAAATTGAGGGAGACGAAGAAGCACAGCAAGGAATACGTTTTAATATTTTTCAATTATTCTCTACTTACTATGGGGAGGACGCTCGCCTGAATGTAGGACCAAAAGGCTTTACAGGAGAAAAGTATGGAGGGGCCACTTATTGGGATACAGAAGCATATATTGTGCCGATGTATTTAGCGGTTGCAGAGCCTAAAGTAACAGAGCAGTTATTGCGTTATCGACATCAACAGCTCCCTGGCGCAGAACATAATGCGAAACAGCAAGGGCTTAAAGGGGCATTATATCCAATGGTAACTTTCACTGGTGTAGAGTGCCATAATGAATGGGAAATTACATTTGAAGAAATACACCGTAATGGGGCGATTGCGCATGCCATTTTTAATTATGCAACATATACAGGGGATGAAACCTATGCATTAAATGAAGGATTAGATGTGTTAGTAGGAATCAGCCGCTTTTGGGCAGATCGTGTACACTATTCGAAAAAGAATGATCAATACATGATGCATGGGGTAACAGGGCCAAATGAATATGAGAATAATGTAAATAACAATTGGTATACAAATAAGATTGCGACTTGGACACTTAGATACACATTAGCATTACTTGAAAAAGCTGCTCCGCAAAGAAAGGCAGACTTAAACATTGGAAAAAGTGAATTAATTAAATGGCAGGAAATTATCGATAAGATGTATTTCCCTGTAGCTGAAGAATTAGGTATCTTTGTCCAGCATGACACGTTCCTAGACAAGGATCTTCGTCCAGTGGATACCTTATTAAAAGAAGAACGGCCGCTTAATCAAAATTGGTCTTGGGATAAAATATTGCGCTCCTGTTTCATTAAACAGGCTGATGTTTTACAAGGATTGTATTTCTTAAATCATGAATTTAGCTTAGATGAGAAAAAGCGCAATTTTGACTTTTATGAACCAATGACTGTGCATGAATCAAGTCTATCGCCATGTGTTCATTCTATTTTAGCAGCAGAAATTGGGCTAGAGGAAAAGGCATATGAAATGTATCAACGTACGGCTAGATTAGACTTAGATAATTATAATAATGATACAGAAGATGGGCTGCATATTACTAGTATGTCTGGAAGCTGGTTAGCTATCGTACAAGGATTTGCCGGGATGCGCACAGCAACAGGAACCCTTTCCTTTGCGCCATTTGTTCCTAAGGGTTGGAATAGTTACTCCTTTACAATCAATTATCGTAATCGATTGATTAAAGTAACAACCACTTCTGTTGATGTGAAATTAGAGCTTCTATCTGGAAACCCACTAGAAATTCAGTTATATGGTAAAGCTGTATTATTAGAAAAAGAGTTTGTTGGAAAGAAATAAATAGTAGAAGGAAAGGAGCACTGATTAATTATCATTTTAATGCTATATGAGGAAAGGCAGGCATTAGAATGGAATGAAAGCAGGGCTCCTTTTTAAATAGGGAGGGATACAGTTTGTTAAAAGGTATAATTTTTGATTTAGATGGAGTTATTACAGATACAGCAGAGTACCACTATTTAGCATGGAAGAAGACAGCTGAAGCAATTGGCGTTCCGTTTAATCGCGAGTTTAATGAAGAGTTAAAAGGTGTTAGTCGAATGGACTCGCTTTTTAAAATATTGGATCATGGAAGAATACGTGAGCAATTTTCCGAAGCACAAGTGGAAGAGCTGGCGCATGATAAAAATATGTATTATCAAGAGCTAATAAAAGAGATTACCCCTAATGATTTATTGCCAGGGATTGAAGCGTTTTTGACAGAATGTAAAGAAGCAGGTTTGAAAATTGGTCTTGCGTCGGCAAGCAAAAATGGACCAGTAATTTTAGATAGATTAGAAGTAACGTCTTTCTTTGATACCATTGTAGATCCTGGCACTTTAAAAAAAGGAAAGCCTGATCCTGAGATCTTTGTAAAAGCAGCAGAGCAATTGCAGTTACAAGTAAATGAATGTGTTGGTGTGGAGGATGCCGAGGCAGGCATTCAGGCAATAAAGGGAGCAAATATGTTTGCGGTTGGTGTTGGAACACCTGAACGGATGAAATTAGCAGATTGGCAAGTAGGCAGTACTGCAGAAATTACTCTTGCACGATTAAAGGAAAAGTTAGCTGAATAATAGGGGACAGGAGAATGGTGTGTATGATGCGCTCTGTTCCTTTTTTGTTTTTGGTGTGATAGTGGTATAAAGGGGACGGATGAAAGCCAAAAGTGGTGGAGGAAGCGGGGGAAAGTAGTGTTCATAAGATGGATGAAAGCCACAGGCGGTGGGGGCATCGGGAAAAGTGGGGTTCATAAAGGGAGTGAAAACCAAAAATAGCGGAAGCAGTAGGAAAAGTGGCGTTCATAAAGGGAATGAAAACCAAAACTAGCGGAAGCAGTAGGAAAAATGGTGTTCATAAAGGGGATGAAAACCAAAAATAGTGGAATCGGCAGGAAAAATGGTGTTCATAAAGAGGATGAAAACCAACAACAGAGGGATCGGCAGGAAAAGTGGCGTTCATAAAGAGGATGAAAACCAAAACTAGCGGAAGCAGTAGGAAAAGTGGCGTTCATAAAGGGGATGAAAACCAAAACTAGCGGAAGCAGTAGGAAAAGTGGCGTTCATAAAGGGGATGAAAACCAAAAGTGGTGGAGGCATCAGGAAAAGTGGTGTTCATAAAGGGAATGAAAACCAAAACTAGCGGAAGCAGTAGGAAAAGTGGCGTTCATAAAGGGAATGAAAACCAAAACTAGCGGAAGCAACAGAAAAAGTGGCATTAACAAAAAACGAGACTTCCAATATTACTCCAAAGTCTCGCTTTACGATATCTGCCTCCTAGTAAACTTATAAATTAATTAGAAGTCTTAAACTGCAAAATGGAAAACTCACCTGGAGAAAGAGTTAGTTCTTTTCCGTAACTCCAGATAATCTCTGTATCATGATAAAGATCATAAACATTTTTATTATCGATATCCTGTACGGGAATCGTAAAAGTTTGCTCTTGGTCTGTGTTATTTATAGAGAAAATAATGTGCTCTTCCTTATATGTTTTTTGGTACATAACAATATTATTATCTGACTCCAAAAAGACAAAAGAACCTTTGTTACCAAATGCCAGATGGTTCTTACGAAGCATAATTAACTTTTGGATGTGAGCAAATAAATCAAGATCCTGCTTTTCTTTTTCCCAAATCATACATTTTCTGCATCCTGGATCTTGTGTACCATCCATTCCTATTTCATCCCCGTAGTAGATACAAGGTGTTCCGGGGAAGGATAATAGGAATAGATAGAGGAGTTTGACTTTATCCTTTCGATTATTGGCAAGCGTCAAAATACGCGGGGTATCATGACTGTCTAATAGATTAAAGGATACTTCGTTGATGCTATTTGGATACATATGAAGCACATTGGTAATCGTATGTTTAAACGCTGTGGAAGTAATGGAATCCTTCGCAAAGTAATTTACTGCACCTGTTGTAAACGGATAGTTCATTACTGCATCAAATTGGTCCCCTTGTAGCCAAGGCATAGAGTCGTGCCATATTTCTCCAAGGATATAAGCATCTGGATTCAACTGCTTTACTTCTGTACGGAACTCTCTCCAGAATTGATGATCTACCTCATTTGCCACATCAAGTCTCCATCCATCAATGCCGAATTCTCTTACCCAATAGCGGCCAACTTCTAGTAAATATTCCTTCACTTCTGGATGGCTTGTGTTTAACTTTGGCATAAAAGGGGTAAAGGCAAACGTATCAAAGTTCGGAATTGGTGCTGTTTGAATTGGAAATTCACGTATATGGAACCAATCTTTATAAGCAGACTCTTCTCCTTTTTCCATAACATCCTGCCATTGGGGGAAGAAATAGCCACTGTGATTAAATACAGCATCTAACATAATCCGAATGCCATTATCATGAAGAACATCTATCATCTTTTGAAACGTTTGTTTATCTCCAAACTGTGGATCAATTTCTAAATAATCAATCGTATCATATTTGTGATTGGAATAAGCTTTAAAGATTGGTGTAAAATAAACCCCATTAACGCCTAAATCGACAAGGTAATCAACGTGATCAATAACCCCTTGAAAGTCACCACCAAAAAAATTGTTAGGTGTTGGCTCTGTGCTTCCCCACTCTAGTGTATCAGCAGGATTAAGTGCTGGATTTCCATTAGCAAATCGTTCTGGAAAAATTTGATACCAAACAGTTTCTCTTACCCAGTCGGGAGCTCGAAAAGAGTCTTCTTTGTGCACATAAGGAATACAAAAATAATAGGCGGTGTCGTCTGTTGGAATTTCTTCGTAAAATCCCTTTTCCGTATAGATAAGTGTCTCTTCATTTGATAGAAGCTCAAATCCATAGCGTAAACGACGGTATTCAGGCTTTATTTCGATAAACCAGTAATCATAGAGCTCTGTACTTCCACTTTTTTTCATGAATGCTTTTTCGTATTGCCATGCCTGATTTACAAAAATGTAAGGGTCACCAAAAATAAGCTGAACAGAGTCTATATCTGATTTCTTTGTCTGCAAGCGGATGTGTACGGTGTCGTCATTATAAATATAAGAAAAATTATTGCCTGGTCGATGATAAATCGCTTCTTTTAACATAAAATCTCCCTTTCTAAAGCAAGCGTTTGCATATTTTGAAGTTGAGTATCGAGCAAAAAACAATTATAATATAAATAGATAAAAGGAAAACGTTTGCACTCTTCTATTATCAACCCAATTTCGGTTTTTATCAAGCGTATTTATAGAAAAATTTCAGGTTAAATAACCAATCATATTTTCTCCCTTTTTCAAGAGCACATGTTTAGGGAATCAACTGTTCGTTAAGGTCAAAGAGTTCAGCAATCATCCAATTAAGAATGAAGAATAAACCAAACAGGAGTTTTACTATATGGGTAGAAATTTTGTCATTGAATAAATTAGAATTAGGTAAAGTGGTTAATCGCTTACAGTTTGTGTACGAATAAATTATCTTAATACTGGGGGAGTTCCTTTGGCAACACTTTCAGATGTGGCAAAGAAAGCAAATGTCTCGAAAATGACTGTATCAAGAGTATTAAACCATCCAGAGCAAGTGACGGACGAATTAAAGCAGCTAGTATATCAAGCCATGCAGGAGTTAAAGTATGTCCCTAATTATGCAGCGAGGGCATTGGTTAATAATCGAACACAAGTGATAAAATTATTAATTTTAGAGGAAATGGATACTGTTGAACCTTATTATATGAATTTATTAACAGGTATGAGTCGAGAGTTGGACAAGAATCACTATTCCTTGCAGCTTGTAACAAGGACATCACTTAACATAGGAAAATGCGATGGAATTATCGTCACAGGGATGAGGGAATCAGATTATACTTTTATTGGTAAATTAACGATTCCAGTCGTCTTATTCGGAGAGAATGTGCATGGATACGACTTTGTTGATGTAGACAATAAAAAAGGTACCTATGTGACGACAAAACATATTTTAGAATTAGGATATAAACAGCTTGTTTTTATTGGAATGGATGAGGAAGAACCTTTTGAACAGCTTCGTGAGGCTGGGTTTATGGAAGCACTCGCCGAAATAAATACAGAAGGAACTATTTTAAGGGTTAAAAACAGTTCAAGAGAGGCTGAGGCGAAAGTATCTGATTTCATAGGAAAGAAACAGGGGCAGTTTGGATTTGTTTGCGCTTCTGATCGCATTGCTACAGGTGTAATTCGTGCAATACAGAAGACAGGAAAAAGTGTGCCAGAGGATTATGTTGTAACAGGATTTGACGGTGTATTTTTAGACAGAATTTCTTCTCCTACTATCACAACGATCAAACAGCCATTAATGGAAATGGGCGAAGCTTGTGCCCGCATGCTCCTTAAAAAAATAAATGAACGGAATAAAAATCAAGGCAAACATATTTTTGAGCCGAAACTTATAATTCGTGGATCGACAGTACTAGATGCCTAGAGGAAAAGAAAGGAAGACTGCAGAATGAACTGTAGTCTTCCTTAGTTAAATCTTGTTATTCCATATTACTATGCTGCTTAAAGGCTTGCTCAAACCCAATCTCATTTAGCTCAGCAAAGTTTAGACAAATAGCATCAAAAACAATATGGGCACATTGATCGAACAAAGAACCAAGAGGCTGTATAGATTTCGCCTCTGTTGCCTTTCGATATTTTGTGCTTGCGGGAATACAGATTGTATCCGTTGCTTCTTCCACAAGTGGGGAGCTAGGATCAGTAGTTAAGACTAAAACGCTACAACCTAGTTTATGGGCTGTTTCAGCCGTCCATATGACCGATTTTGTTTTACCAGAACCAGAGATAGCGATTAACATATCTTCACTGGAGATAGAAGGGGTAATGGTCTCTCCCACTACGTACACCGTTGCTCCTAAATGCATTAATCGCATGGCAAAGGACTTGGCCATTAAACCAGATCTACCTTCTCCGACAACAAAAATCCTCTTTTTTCCTCTGATTAAAGCAGCTGCCTCTATTAATAATTTTTCATCAACCTGTGATAGAACGAGTTGGATTTCCTGTTGAATAGCAGTAAGCTTACTCATTAATATAAACGCCTCCTCTTGCTAGTTGTTTAAATTGTCTTGCTGCTTCTGATGGGTTGACCGCTTTTGTAATAGCAGAGCCAATGATAGCTATATCGATACCATCTGCAAGAAGCTGTGGTAAAGAATCTATTGTTATTCCTCCTGCCGCTGCGATTGTGTGTGAAGAAGTTGGATATGCGGCTAGAATCTGGCTATTTTTCCATTCATTTTTCCCACTTAATTCTTGTTCATCCTTACTGATATGTAAGCAAAAAATAGCATCTTCAATCGTGAGAAGTGACTTTAGCTGTTCACTGGACGTGTTTAATAAATCAATCATCACTCTTTTTTGATAAATTTTAGCAATCTCTATGCAGGTTTCAATGGTTACTTTTGGGGCAGTTCCCATAACAGTGATAATATCTGCTCCAGCAGTGAAGCTAATCTCCGCTTCATATTTAGCATTGTCCATTGTTTTCGTGTCAGCAAGAATGGTTTTATGAGGAAATGCCTTTTTCATTTCTCGAATACTTTCCATACCAAATTCTTTGATTAGAGAGGTTCCTACTTCGATCCAATCAATATCTGGTTCTACTAAACTGGTTAAGCGAATTGCTTCTGGAATTGTTAATCGATCTAAAGCCAATTGAATTTTCATTTGAATGAACAGTCCTTTCTTTCATTACTAAACCGATTTATCAAAAAGAAAAAATTTTTTGTGATTTAGATTGTAGGGCGGGGAAGCGTAAGTCTATTTAATAAATCATGAGAACTTGAAGGAACGCTCCCCATTCCCCAATACTATTAAATCTTTTTGATCGATGATTGTCTTACAATCAACTCACATGGATAGATAATTTTTTCCTTTTGATAGGATTCCTTATTGATTTCTTTAAGAAGTACCTCGGTTGCTTTTCTTCCCATTTCAAAAGCCGGTTGTGCAATGATGGTCATGGGAGGATTGGAAAGATGGGCAAAAGGAAAATTATCAAATACAATAAGGGAAACATCTTCCGGAATACGGAAGTGATTTTCCTGTAAAAAAGCTAAAGTCTCTAAAAACACTAAATCGTTTCCGGCTAAAATTGCAGTTGGTGGATTCTCCTTCTGAAAAAGCTTAGACAATGCGGTTTTCACATTTTCTATTTCAGAGCTGATGATATAGTCCTCACAAATATCTATCGAGTATGCTTGCAAAGCTTTTTTATACCCCTCCATTCTTTCCTTTCTTGTAGAAATAGTTAATGGCTGTGTCAAAATAGCAATATTTGTATGTCCATTTTCCAAAAATAGCTGGATAGCTTGAAAGCTAGAATCAACGTTTGTGGAAAGAATAAAGGGTGCTTCTATTCCCGGTATATCTCTATCCATAAATACGACTGGATAATCTTCTTCGATCATTTTTGCATAAATATCTGTGTTTTGCCCTGTTGGAAAAATAATAAGACCATCCACCTGTTTCGCACGCAATGTTTCTATATACGTTCTTTCCTTTGTAGGATTATTGTCAGCATTACAAAT
>Ga0182738_1002358_pt1 | contig 22474 bp, 17 predicted proteins | sample eDN5th30CBELigMG_FD_128876 | JGI IMG/M metagenome (GOLD analysis project Ga0182738, IMG submission 128876) | Enriched Miracle-Growth compost microbial communities from Emeryville, California, USA - eDNA 5th pass 30_C BE-Lig MG (version 2)... ...
GGATAGCAGTGTCCAGGACAACTGCACGCTCCATACCGGTTCCGGGTCGGATTGCATCGTGCGACGCGGAGCAACCATTGGCCATGGCGCAATCCTTCACGGCTGCACGATCGGAATCAATGCGCTGGTGGGAATGAATTCCGTCATCCTCGACGGTGCGATCATCGGCGAGGACTGCCTCGTTGCGGCGATGAGCCTCGTGAAGAACGATATGGTGACGGGAGATCGCCAACTGATCATCGGCAACCCGGCAAAGCCCGTGCGTGAGCTCGATGAGGAATCCATCCGCTGGCGAAACAATGGCGACGGCGAATATCAGCGCCTCGCCGATCGTTCGCTGGCCTCGCTGATCGAATGCAAACCGCTGACCCGCGCCGAACCTGATCGGCCCCGCAATGCAGGACAGGCCAAGGCACTCCGGCTGACCGGGAGAAAGTGACCGGCGGCCCTGACCGCCACCTGTCGCGCGCTATCCCGTACCAGGGCCCGAGATCGTGATTTCGGATGATGCGCATCGATCCGCTTGCGCAGGAATGCAACGGGCAAAGATGACATCCTGCCGGCATTACGAATGCCCATATCAGGACGGCATTGGTCCGCAACGCCGTTGCCGGTGCGGATAGCTCCCCTTACCGAAACATGCCCATCAACGCAGGCTTCATCTGAGCTGGTGTCCGTTCACCTGAATCCTGTTTTGACATCGCGCGTAATTTTCAACGCACTGTCAAATAGTTTGACATTGCGTTGAATTAATGACATTGTGCCAATATTCAGGGTTTCAAGGGAGGAAGCCGTGGTGACGTCTCTGGAGCGGCCAGGAAACATCGATTACCCGGCCCGGCTGTTTCAGTTGCCAATCGCCTAGGTGCCAGAACCCGTACTTCATTTCAGATACTGCACAGCCCAACGTTGTTGCGTTCAGGGGAGGATCGCGCATGACCTTTCATTCCCGGTCGATCACGGAACTTGGTCATCTTATAAGTCGGCTATCGAGATCATTCGGGGATGGAGTCCCTCTTGAGGAGATTCTCGGCACTATCCGGAACCATTTCGAAGCCTGTGGAGCGGCGCTCGAACAACGCGGCCGGCACATCGAAACGACAGTTCTGTTTTCCATCCACCCCGAAATCGCTGCCTGCATTTCCGAACGTGGTCCGGACCTCAGCGCATTGTGCGATAGCTATCATTCCATCTCTTTGACAGAGACAGGCGCCGACGAGACCGCAACCTATGTGCTGTGGCTGTTTCGGGCGCGTGATACCGGCAAATTCGACGCAGAGGAGACGGCGATGGCTGGTATCATCACATCCCAGCTCGCCCGAAGCATCGAACTCGCCAGGCGTATGGGCAGCTCGGAAGTCGAGCGCGCGCTTTACTCCGACGTGCTCGACAAGTTGAATGTCGGCGTCGCCATCGTGGATTGCTCGGGAAGGGTGGCCAATGCCTCGGCAGTGGCCCGAAGGTTTTTGTCCGATCGCGACGGTCTGCAGTTGCAAGGCGGTAAGATCCGCGCCGTCAACAGCATGGAAGACCGGGAACTCCAGGGGGCGATAAAGGCAGCCGCGCAACGAATGCCCAACGGCGACGCTGGCCCCTCACGCGGCCTTTCGCTGACCAAGCACTCCGGCGCGCGTACTCTTGGCGTGATGATCCGGCCGGTATCGATGGGCGCCACATCCGGCAACACCGGCGTTGCGATTTACATACGCGATTGCGACCTTGCCCCGGACGTCGAGAGCGAGTTCGTCAGGCAGATATTCGACCTGACGCCAGCCGAGGCAGCCGTGACCAGAAGATTGACGGCAGGTCTCTCGCTTGAGGATGCGGCAACTTCGCTGGATATCAGCCGCAACACGGCGCGCGCCCATCTTCGTTCGATTTTCTCGAAAAGCGGCATCACCAGACAGACCGAGCTTGTAAGGCTGGTTCTCAACAGCGCGGTGATCCTGGGTGAAAGAAGCGGTCACCAGACCGCTTGAACATGACGAAGGGGCATGAGCGTCCTTCATGCCCGCGTCCCTGCATACTGCAAACGAACGATGCCGGATCACAAACCGTGGGCGAATTTTTCTTCTTTGGCAGGGGCGGGCAATAGCCGTAATTGCCGGAAAAGCGGTGGATTTACAATATCTGCAGTATACTGGGATTCGACCCGCTTGCGCAGCGAGCGTGAAAGGACAAGATTTGAACCGATCTCTGACACTTCCGGAAGAGGCGAACGGCAATTCCGAGGCGGATGGCACCGGGTCGGCCCGGTCCGGTGATGCCCGTCTCGGCAGCAATCCGCGCAAGGAGCTCGTTCGCGAGCAGTTGATCGATATCGCGGCCCAGCTTTTCGACAGCAAGGGATATGTCCAGACCAACATAAACGACATCGCGCGCGCTATCGGTCTCGGGCGCTCGGCGGTCTACCACTACTTCCGCAACAAGGAAGAGATTCTTGCGGCGCTGGTCGAATCGGAGGCACTTGCCCCCTCGCACCAGCTTCAGGAACTGATCCAGCAACCCGGACTGACGCCCACCCAGCGTCTGCGACAGGCAATAACCGACGGCATCCGCCGCAGGCTTTCGTCGGGATCGCGTTTCATCCTCCTGGCCAGACTCGAGGCACAGATTCCGGATGAGCTCGGTCCGCTCTACAATCGCGGCCGACGCGACATCTACGACTTTTATGTCCGCTGCATTTCCGAAGGTATCGAAGCCGGCGAATTCCGTCGCACGGATCCGAAGATCGCGGCCTTCGCCGTCATCGGCATGGCCAACTGGACATCGCGCTGGTATTCGCCGTCAGGGGCACGCACGCCCGACGAAATCGCCGAAATCATCGCGGACATCGCGCTGCAGGGGCTTGTGGTTCACAAGAACCGCCCGCTGGACGAACATGGAATCCGCACGGCCATCGAAGGCATGCGCCAGCAGATCGAAGCGCTGGAACGCAGTCTCAAATAAGCTCTCGATCCAGGACGGCATTTGCAGTGGCGAGGAACTTAAGCCTCGGAACGGGTGAGTATGTCCGGACCGGTTCATGATGTGCTTCGGGGCGGCTTGGCGCATAGGCTTCCACCCCGGCGCATCAACAGTCGTAGCAGGCGCGGCATTCTCCCTTATCAGTGGAAAATCTCGAACAGGCCGGCGGCACCCATGCCGCCGCCGACGCACATGGTGACCACACCGTATTTCACCTTTCGCCGCCGCCCCTCGAAAAGGAGATGACCCGCCGTGCGCGCGCCGGTCATGCCGAAGGGGTGCCCCACGGCAATCGCGCCGCCATTCACGTTGAGCTTGTCGGGATCGATGCCGAGAAAATCACGACAATAGACGGCCTGACTGGCAAACGCCTCGTTGAGTTCCCAAAGGCCGATGTCGTCGATTTTCAGGCCATGCTGCGCAAGCAGTTTCGGAACCGAGAAGATCGGGCCAATGCCCATTTCCTCGGGCGGACATCCAGCCACCGACATGCCGCGATATGCACCGAGCGGTTCAAGCCCGAGCCTTTCGGCACGCTTGGCGTCCATGAGTACGAGAGCCGCCGCGCCGTCGGAAAGCTGCGATGAGTTGCCGGCGGTAATATAGTCGCCAACCTTGATGACTTCCCCGTCCGCAAAGACCGGCTTGAGTTTGGCAAGGCCCTCAAGCGTCGTATCCGCGCGGAACCCCTCGTCATGCGTGAGCAGCACATCCTCGGCGCGCTGCTCATTGGTCGCCTTGTCGATGATGATCTTGCGCGAGGGCATGGGCGCGAGCTCGTCATCGAAGCGGCCAGCCTGGTGCGCCGCCGCCGTCCGCAGTTGGCTGACGAGCGCGAACTCGTCCTGCGCCTCGCGGCTGATGCCATGTTTGCGCGCCACGATCTCGGCGGTTTCGATCATGGTGATGTACATATGCGGCCAATGCTCCAGCACGGCCTCGGAGCGATTGCGATAGGCGTTCTTGTGCTTGTTCTGCGTCAGGCTGATCGACTCCACGCCGCCGGCTGCAACGACATTCATGCCGTCAACCATGATCTGCCTGGCGCCCACGGCAATCGCCATCAGGCCAGACGAGCACATCCGGTCGATCGACATGCCCGGAACCGTTTCGGGCAAGCCAGCCGCCGCCGCGGTCAGGCGGCCGATGTTGTAGCCTTGGGTGCCCTGTTGAGCCGAACAGCCCATGACGACATCCTCGACCTCGGCCGGATCGATACCGGCACGCGCGACCGCCTCGCGAACGACATGGCCGGAAAGCGCCGGCGCTTCGGTGTCATTGAACGCGCCGCGGTAAGCTTTGCCGACAGGGGTTCGAGCTACGGATACAATAACGGCTTCACGCAAAGGACTTCTCCCGAAGCAATGGAAAGGGAGCGCCGGAAAGGCGACAATTCAGGATCATCGGTAGCAAAGCGTATCGAGCGAACATCGTCTGAAAAGACTAACGGCCGCCTCAATCGGGTCAGAAAATCAGGGCGCCGCTGTCCACCCCGGCATCTGGCCCGTGGTGAGCGCCGCAACACCACAACATCATCCCAAAATACCATTCCTAAAACGCCTTGCCTTCCTCGTGCAGCCGTTGGCAGGCATCCGGCGCGCTAGTCCCATTGGACGATGTTCAAGCCCTCCGCTTCACGCATCTGTGAAGTCACGGCCACACGAAGGATGGCCAGGACCCGGAATGGCGACACGATGAAGGCAGTGCTTTGCAGAGAATTCGAACCGCGCGGCAATCTGCGGCTGGAAGAGATTGCCACGCCCCGCATCGGGCGCGATCAGGTGTTGATCCGCGTCGAGGCCTGCGGCCTGAATTTCTTCGATGGCCTGATGGTCGAAGGCAAATACCAGACCAGGCCGGAACTGCCCTTCACGCCGGGCAGCGAGGTTGCCGGCATCGTGGTCGAAACGGGCGCGGATGTGACCAATATCCGTCCGGGCATGCGCGTTCTCGCATTCAGCGGCACCGGCGGCTACGCCGAGGAAGCCGTGGCGCTGGCCGAACGCGTCTATGAAATTCCAGACTCGATGAGTTTCCAGGAAGCAGCAGGCTTCCTCATCACTTATGCGACCTCGCATCACGCCCTCAAGGATCGGGCGGGCATAAAGCCGGGCGAAACGCTTCTGGTCCTCGGTGCGGCCGGCGGCGTCGGCCTGACCGCGGTCGAGATCGGCAAGCAGTTGGGCGCAAAGGTCATCGCGGCCGCGTCGACCGAGGAGAAGCTCGAACTGTGCCGTGCCCATGGCGCGGACGAAACCATCAACTACACGACCGACGACCTGCGGCAACGGCTGAAAGAACTGACCGGCGGCAGGGGCATCGACGTGGTCTACGATCCCGTCGGCAGGCGACTGACCGAGCCCTCCGTGCGCTCGCTGGCCGTCAACGGCAGGCTTCTGGTGATCGGCTTTGCCGCCGGCGACATCCCAAGCATTCCGCTCAACCTGCTGCTGCTCAAGCAGAGCTCGATGATCGGCGTGTTCTGGGGCAGCTTCGCCCGCGCCAATCCACAGCATCAGGCCGCCAACATGGCCGAACTGTTCTCCTGGTTCACGCAGGGGCGGCTCAAGCCTCACATCTCCGGCGCGTATCCGCTGGAACGCTTCGCCGAGGCGCTGGACGTGGTCATGGAGCGCGCGGCCAAAGGCAAGGTCGTCCTCAACATGGGCGGCAGCACCTCTTCCGTCTCTAGCAAGGTAGCAAATCAATGAGCCAGGTCAGCGAGCAAACCGTTCATGTCGAAAGGCACGGAGCCGTTCTGGTTACGGTCATCGACAACCCGCCAGTCAACGCGCTGTCACATTCGGTGCGCGCCGGGCTGCTGGATGCGGTCGAACGCTTCGAGCAGGACGACGCCAGCAAGGCGATGGTGATCCTGTGCGCCGGGCGCACCTTCATCGCCGGCGCCGATATTCGCGAGTTCAACAAGCCGCCTCAGGAACCCCGGCTTGGGACGCTCATCGACCGGCTCGATGCCTGCGCCAAACCCATCGTCGCCGCCATCCACGGCACCGCTTTGGGCGGCGGGCTGGAGGTAGGGCTTGCCTGCAGCTACCGCGTCGCGCTCGACAGCGCACGCTTCGGCCTGCCCGAAGTGAAGCTCGGACTGCTGCCCGGCTCGGGCGGCACGGTGCGGCTGCCGCGCCTTATCGGTGTCGAGCATGCCCTGACCATGATCAGCGAAGGCGGCCAGATCGGTTCGCAGGAAGCGCGTGAAAAGGGCCTCGTGGACACCGTCATATCGGGCGATCTCAAGGCCGAAGCCATCGCCTTCGCCCAGACGGTAATTGGCGAGGGCGCCAGGGTGCGCAGGACCAGCGACCTGCCGGTGCCGCCCTTCGATGCAGGCCTTCTTGCCACGAAGCGCACCGAACTGGCGAAGAGATACAAAGGCCGTCAGGCTCCTCAGATCGCCGTGGACCTGATCGAGAAGATGGCTTCCACCCCTTTCCGCGAGGCGGCGCAAGAGGAATACCGCGTCTGCAGGGAGCTTATCGGGTCGAACCAGTCGAAGGCGCTCCGGCATCTCTTCGCCGCCGAGCGCGAGGCCGCGAAGATCGACGGCGTGCCGGCGGACGTCAAACCGCGTGACATCAACAAGGTGGCTGTGGTGGGGCCCGGTGTCATGGGACGCGGCATCGCGATCTGCCTGCTGAATGCCGGCCTTCCCACGACACTGATCGGCAGAACCGAAGAGAGTCTCGCAAAGGCGGTCGCCGCGATCCGCAAGACCTATGAGGGCAACGTCAAGCGCGGCACGCTCACGCCTGATGAAGCGGAAAGCCGCATGAGCCGGCTGTCGACAACCACAGGCTACGACGATCTGCGCGACATCGATCTCGTCATCGAAGCCGTCACGGAAGACCTGGAGGTCAAGAAGGCGGTCTTTGCGAAACTCGGCGCCGCCCTGAACGAGCGGGCAATCGTCGCCACCAACACCTCCTTCCTCGACATCGAAGCGTTGGCGGATTCGGTGTCGAACCCCGAGAACGTGGCGGGGATGCATTTCTTCAATCCCGCCAACATCATGAAGCTCCTGGAGAATGTACGATCGAGCCGCACGGCGCCCGACGTGCTGGCGACCATCACGTCGTTGGGCAAGCGGATCGGCAAGGTTCCTGTGATGGTCGGGCGCTCGGAAGGCTTCGTGGCCAACCGCATGCTTTCCAAGCGCTCACGCGAAGCCCAGTTCCTGCTTGAAGACGGCGCGACCCCGCAGCAGGTCGACAAGGTGCTATCAGGTTTCGGCTTTCCCATAGGCCCCTTCGCGCTGGCGGACCTCGCCGGCATGGACGTGATGGCCGCAGCACGGGCCGCAAGATTTGCCCGGATGACGCCCCGTGAGCAGCAATGCGACATCGTCGACAAACTCGCCGCTGCCGGACGCCTCGGCCAGAAGAGCGGTGCCGGCTACTATCTCTATGGTGACGATCGCAAGCCGCAACCCGATCCCGCGGTCAACGAACTGCTGGCGCAACATCGCCAGGCGCGCGGTTTCAGCCACCGCGACGTGACGGATCAGGAGATATTGGAGCGCTGCCTTTATGCGATGATCAACGAGGCGGCGAAGATCCTGGAGGAAGGGGCCGCTGCCCGCCCCGGTGACATCGACGTCATATGGACCAACGGCTTCGGCTGGCCGACCCATCTCGGTGGCCCGATGTTCCATGCCGACCAGATCGGCCTGCCCAGGATCAAGCAAGGCCTCGACCGCTACAGCGCGCTGGTCGGCGAGGACTATTTCAAGCCTGCCGGGCTGATCGAACGGCTCGCAGCCGAGGATCGCGGTTTCTACGGCTAGGCAATCACCTCCCATACCTCAATTGCAACACGGATACTGAGCCAATGACAAAGGAAATGACCCTTAAATCTGTCGTCGCGGAATTGCGCGACGGCATGACCATCGGGATGGGCGGCTGGGGACCACGCCGCAAGCCAATGGCGCTTGTCCGCGAGATTCTGCGCTCCGATCTGAAGGACCTCACAATCGTCGCCTATGGCGGGCCGGAAATCGGCATGCTGTGTGCTGCCGGCAAGGTCAGGAAGCTGATCTACGGCTTCGTATCCATGGATGTGATCCCGATCGAACCGTATTTCCGCAAGGCGCGCGAAGCCGGCGCCATCGATGTCGTCGAACTCGACGAAGGTCATCTGTTGCTCGGCCTGCGCGCGGCCGGGCACAAGGTGCCCTTCATTCCGACGCGGGTCGGGTTGGGCTCCGCCGTCATGATCAACAATCCTCAGCTCAAGACCATCAGGTCGCCCTATGAGGACGGCGAAGTTCTGGTGGCAATGCCGGCGATCAAGCTCGACGCGACCCTGCTTCACGTCAGCCGGGCCGACCGCAACGGCAATACGCTTACCTTCGGTCCCGATCCCTATTTCGATGACCTCTTCGCGCGCGCTGCGGACAAGGTCTACGTCACAGCGGAAGAGGTGGTCGACAGCATCGCCTCCGACAACCCCGAAGACATGAAGGCCAACCTCGTCGAGCCTTATCTCGTCAAGGGCGTGGTCAACGCACCGCTGGGCGCACATCCCACGGCCTCGCACTATTCCTACGGGTGGGATTTGCCGCATCTGAAGGCCTATGTGGCCTCCGCCGCAGAGGAAAATGGCTGGGCAGCCTATTTCGACAAGTATATCGCCGGAGGCGAGGAGAGCTACGCCGCAAGCGTTGGCGGCGAAGCCCAGATCCGCCAGTTGCCCCTCCCAACAATGTGATCGGAAACAACATGACCATTGCCAAGGATTTCACTCTCGCCGAACTGATCATCGTGGCGGCCGCCGAAGCATGGCGAAGCGACGGCGAGCTGTTCGTCACCGGTATCGGCCCTGTACCTCGCATCGCGGCAGGCCTTGCCAAGATGACCTTCGCTCCCGGAATTCAGCTCACCGACGGCGAGGCCTTTCTGGTGGAAACGCCCGTACCGCTTGGACCGCGCGGCGATTTCAAGCCCAGATACAGCGGCTGGATGCCCTACAGCCGTGTCTTCGACAGCGTCTGGTCAGGCCAGCGCCATGCCATGGTGACCCCTGTCCAGGTGGATCGCTACGGACAGGCCAATATCTCCGCGCTCGGTCCGGATTTCAGGAAGCCGAAGGTACAGATGCTCGGCGTTCGCGGCTTTCCGGGCAACTCGATCTGCCACAAGAATTCGATGTTCCTGCCCAACCACAACAAGCGCACCTTCGTCGAAGGCGAGGTCGATGTGGTCGCAAGCGTCGGCTTCAATCCGAAGAACTGGCCGGAAGGCGTCAAGCCCGCTGCCGATCTCGGCCTGATCGTCACCGATCTGTGCGTCTTCGACTTCAACGGACCCGATCATGCCGCCCAGGTGCTGTCTCTGCATCCCGGCGTGACGTTCGAGCAGGTGCAGGAAGCAACCGGCTTCCCGCTGCTGCGCGCCGCCGGCATGAAGGTCACCGAAGCTCCCACCGAGGAGCAACTGGCGATCATTCACACCCTCGATCCGCACGGAGTGCGTACAACGGTGCTCAAGGGCAATCCGCCCGGCATTCGCGCCGCTGCCTGACAAGCGTGGGGGCGTATCGCCCCCTTCCCCCCAATCTTCGGTCAATGCGATGAATTTCGAATACAATCAGAAGACCAAGGACCTTCTCGCGCGGCTCAACGCGTTCATGGACAGCCACGTCTATCCGAATGAACGGCTTTACCACGAGCAGGTTTGCGCCGACCGGTGGGGCAATCCGCCGATCATCGACGAACTGAGGGAAAAGGCGCGCACAGCCGGTCTGTGGAATCTGTTCCTGCCGGATTCGGAGCATGGCGCGGGCCTCACCAATGTCGAGTACGCGCCGCTGTGCGAGGTGATGGGCCGCGCCCATTTCTCGCCGCAGATATTCAACTGCGCCGCCCCCGACACCGGCAACATCGAGACCATCGAGCGCTACGGCACGCAGGAGCAGAAGGCGCGGTGGCTTCCTGGCATGCTGGACGGCACGATCCGCTCCGCCTTTGCGATGACGGAACCGGAAGTGGCTTCCAGCGACGCCACCAATATCCGAAGTTCCATCGTGCGCGACGGCGACGACTATGTGATCAACGGCCACAAATGGTGGATCTCGGGTGTGGGCGATCCGCGCTGCGAACTGCTCATCTTCATGGGCAAGACCGACCCCCAAGCACCGAAACATAAACAGCAATCCATGATCCTGGTGCCCCTGAAAACAGCGGGCATAAAGGTCATCCGGCCGATGACCGTCTTCGGTTACGACGATGCACCGCACGGCCACATGGAAATCCGTTTCGAGAATGTGCGTGTACCTGCTTCCAGCATCCTGCTCGGCGAAGGGCGCGGCTTCGAGATCGCGCAGGGCCGTCTCGGCCCCGGCCGCATCCACCATTGCATGCGGCTGATCGGCCTTGCCGAACGCTGCCTTGAGCTGATGTGCCGGCGTGTCAGCAAGCGCGTCGCCTTCGGGCGGCCCATCGGCGAACAATCCGTCACGCTGGAGCGCATCGCCGAATCCCGTATCCTGATCGACCAGGCGCGTCTCCTGACGCTGAAAGCCGCCTATATGATGGATACTGTGGGCAACAAGGAAGCGCGCGCCGAGATCGCCATGATCAAGGTTGCCGCGCCCAACATGGCCTGCAAGGTGATCGACTGGGCAATCCAGGCACATGGCGCTGCGGGCGTCTCGCAGGATTTTGTGCTCGCCAACTATTATGCCCATGCGCGCAAGATTCGCTTTGCCGACGGCCCCGACGAGGTGCACCGCAACCAGATCGGCCGGCTGGAACTCGCCAAATACGCCGAGGCTACCTGACAGATGGAAGCGAGCCGTTTTGTCGGAACAGAACCGCTGCCGGCGGGCAGCCGCGTAGACCCGCAGAAACTGCAGCGATATCTGCGCGAGCATCTGCCCGACTGCCAGGGCGAAATGACGGTCGAGCGCTTTCGCGGCGGCCAGTCCAACCCGACCATGGTGCTTGCCTTCGACGGCAAGCGCAAGCTGGTGCTGCGCAAGAAGCCTGACGGCAAGCTCCTGCCATCGGCTCATGCGGTGGACCGCGAATACCGCGTCATCTGCGCCCTGCACGGTTCAGGCGTTCCGGTGGCGCGCGCCCGGCTGCTTTGCGATGACGACGATATCGTCGGCGCCATGTTCTACATCATGGACTATGTCGAGGGCCGCTCATTGTGGGACCCCTCCTTGCCCGGCATGACGGCCGCCGAACGTGCCGCGATCTATGGCGAAATGAACCGTGTGATCGCTGGCCTGCACGGGATCGATTGCGCCAGGGTTGGCCTGGAGGATTTCGGCAAGCCCAACGACTATGTGGCGCGTCAGGTCGCCCGCTGGACGAAGCAATATCGCGCTTCGGAAACCGAGATCATCGAGGCGATGGACAGGCTGATCGCCTGGCTGCCCGACAACATACCCGCTCAGCATCGCACCTCGCTCATCCATGGCGATTTCCGCATCGACAACATGATCTTCCACCCCACTCAGGCAAAAGTGCTGGCCGTGGTGGATTGGGAATTGTCGACGCTCGGCGATCCCATGGCGGATTTCGCCTACCACATGCTGACCTGGCATTTTCCGCAGCGACCCTACCGGGGGCTTGCCGATGTCGATCTGGCGGCGCTGGGGATACCACATGAGCCTGCCTATCGCACGGCATACCTCGTCGCCAGCGGCCAGGAGAGTGTGAGCAACCGCGACTGGTACGCCTATCTCGCTTTCTGTCTGTTCCGTGTCGCCGCGATACGTCAGGGCATCATGAAGCGCGTGGTGGAAGGCACGGCCGCCAGCGCTCACGCACGCGAAGCCGGCGCGCTGGCCCGCCCGGTGGCGGAACTTGGCTGGCGTTACGTGCAAATGGCCATGAGGCAACAGGGATAGAGACAGGTATCCGTCACGAGGTCGCACCGAAAGGCTGCGTGCCGGGAAACAGCAGATCGACGAAACGTTCGGCTGTCGGCTGCGGTTCGTGGTTGGCAAGGCCCGGCCGTTCATTGGCCTCGATGAACACATAATCCTTCCGCTCGGGATCGCGCACCATGAAGTCGATGCCGACCACGGGGATGTCGATCGCATCGGCGGCGCGACAGGCTGCCTCCACCAGCTTCGGGTGCACCTTTGCGGTGACGTCATGAATGGTGCCGCCGGCGTGCAGGTTGGCAGCCCTGCGGACCACGATCTCGCGGCCGTCCTCCAGCACCGTGTCCAGGCCCAGTTCCTGCTCGGTGAGACAACGCCTGGTCTCGGCGTCGATCGGAATGCGGCTTTCCCCACCGGTCGCGGCGGCGCGACGACGCGATTGCACCTCGATGAGCTTTCGTACCGTGCTTTTGCCATCGCCGACGACACGGGGCGGCCGCCGCAGCGCCGCGGCGACCAGCTTTCGATCTATGACCACCAGCCGCAGGTCTTCTCCCTCGAAACACGCTTCCAGAAGCACGCGCTCGCACACGGTGCGCGCCTGCCTGATTGCCGCTTTCAGGTCTTTCATCGTCGTGATGCCGACCGAGATGCCGCGACCCTGCTCGCCACGGGCCGGCTTGACCACCAGCTTGCGGTGGCGTGCGAGAAATTCCGCCATCTCGGCCTCCCCGGCTTCTGCTTCCATCTGCGCGGGGACCACGAGACCGGCTTCCGAGACGAAACGGCGTGTCGTCGCCTTGTCGTCGCAGATCGACATCGCAATGCTGGAGGTGAGTTCGGACAGGCTTTCGCGGCAATGTATCGATCTGCCGCCATGCGACAGGCGGAAGAAGCCGCCCGCCGCATCGGTTATCTCCACCTGGATGCCGCGCCGCAAGGCCTCGTCGACGATCAGCTTCGCATAAGGATTGAGCGCGCTGTAGGACTCGATCGGCAGGGCAAAGAACTTCTCGTTGATCGCGTTCTTGCGCTTCACCACGAAAAGCGGGACGCGGCGAAAGCCCAGCTTTTCATAGAGCTTGATCGCCTTGTCGTTGTCATGCATCACCGACAGGTCCACATAGCTCAGACCCCGCGCCTGGAAATGCTCGGCCAGCTTGCGCACGAGCCGCTCGCCGATGCCCGGCTGGCGTGCCTGCGGATGAACCGCCAGGCACCAGAGGGAGGCACCACGCTCAGGATCATCGAACAGCCGCTGGTGATCGATGCCCGTTACCGTCCCGACGACCTGGCCGGTGACATCGTCCTGCGCGATAAAATAGGTCACGGCGCGATTGTCCCGTTCGGTCGAAAAGAAATCCGGCCGCACCTGCACCATCCCGCAAGCGCCATAGACGGCATTGATGCCTTCGACATCGGCCTCCGAAGCGAAACGACGAATGGTGATGCCGCGTGCGCGCCGGTTGCTGCCCCGATAGGTGGCGAGATCCAGCCGGTATGTGTGCGAGGGATCGAGAAAGATCTCCTGTGGAGCCGAGGCCAGCAGCACATGAGGATCGCGCACGTAAAAGGCGATGTCGCGGCTGGCAGGCGCTTCCTCACGGATTTCCGCCAGCAGCGCGGCGTTATCCCTGAATGTCTGCGCGAAAAGCAGCCGGCCCCAGCCGCAATCGAGCGCGACATTGCGATTTCCGGAAGCCCCACCGGCTTTCCTGCGGCCAGGATAGGTGCCGGCATTGGACGTTTCGCGCAGCCGTGTCAGGCGATGCGAAACGGCCTTGGTATTTCGCGGCCGGGAATGAAGGGTGGCGACGTTTTCATGCTTCTTCATGTTACGCCTCCTGTGCCTGCAGCCACATTTCCAGAAGGCCTGCCTGCCACAACTCGGAACCGCGCAGGGGCGTGATGTGCTCGGAGGGGTTTGCAAACAGCCGTTCCAGGTAGTCCCGGCGGAAAAGCCCGCGTTCGCGCGCCGCGCGCGAGGAAAGCGCATCGCGCAGCATGTCGAGATAAGGGCCGGCGATGTATTTGAGTTGCGGAACCGGGAAGTAGCCCTTCTTGCGGTCGATCACGTCGGCCGGAACCACCCGTCGCGCCACATCCTTCAGGATGCCCTTGCCGCCGTCGCGCAGTTTTTCCTCTGGCGGAATGCGTGCGGCCAGTTCCACCAGTTCATGATCGAGGAAGGGCACGCGCGCCTCCAGCCCCCAGGCCATGGTCATGTTGTCGACGCGCTTCACCGGGTCATCGACCAGCATCACATTGCTGTCGAGCCGCAGCGCGCGGTCCACCGGCGTATCGGCGCCGTCGCGCAACAGATGCTCCCGCAGCAGGTCGCCGCTGGGGTCGCGCTCCGGCATCCAGTCGGGCGCGAGTTGCGTTCGCAGCGTTTCGTGCGAGCGATCCCGAAAAGCCTTGCCATAGTCTTCCACCACATCGTTGGAATCCGCCAGCGGCGGATACCAGTGATAGCCGCCGAACACCTCGTCGGCCCCCTGCCCGGACTGCACCACCTTGATATGCTTCGATACTTCCTTCGACAGCAGGTAGAAGCCGACATTGTCGTAAGAGACCATCGGCTCGGACATCGCCGCGATGGTTCCCGGCAAAGCGTCCATCAATTGATCGGAAGGCACGAAAATCTTGCGGTGGTCGGTGCCGAAATGACTGGCGATAAGGTCGGAATAGACGAATTCGTCTCCCTTTTCGCCGTTCGCTTCCTCGAAGCCAACCGAAAAGCTCATCAGGTCGCGTTGCCCCGCTTCCGCGAGCAACCCGACGATGAGGCTGGAATCGACACCCCCGGAAAGCAGCACGCCGACAGGAACGTCGGCGATCATGCGACGCTTCACGGCAAGCCGCAATGCCGAAAGCAGGCGTTCGGCCCATTCCTCGCGACTGATCGCGCCGTCGCCGGGACCGCGCGCATAGGCGGGGTCCCAATAAAGGCGGTCCTCGAAGCGACCATCGGCCTCGTAGATGCGAATCGTTGCCGCGGGCAGTTTGCGCACGCCGTTGAAGATGGTGCGCGGCGGCGGCACCACGGCGTGGAAGCTCATGTAATTGTGCAAGGCGCTGCGGTCGATCGAGGTGTCGACGCCACCGGCCCTGGCCAGCGCCGGCAGTGACGACGCGAAGCGCAACGCACCGTCGACCTGCGCCAGATAAAGCGGCTTGATGCCGAAGCGGTCACGCACCATTGCCAGGCGGCCGCTGTCGCGCTCATGGATGGCAAATGCGAACATGCCGTGGAAACGCGAGATGCAATCCTCGCCCCAGGCATGCCACGCCTTGAGGATCACCTCGGTGTCGCCATCCGAGAAGAAACGGTAACCTTTTTCCTGAAGTTCGGCGCGCAACTCACGGAAATTGTAGATACAACCGTTAAAGACGATCGACAGGCCGAGGTCGGCGTCGATCATGGGTTGCTGCGATTTTTCGGAGAGGTCGAGAATTCTCAATCGTCGATGACCGAAACCGACATTGCCGCGTATAACAATACCGGATGCATCCGGGCCGCGCGGGGCAAGAACGTCGGCCATGGTTGAGATTGCCAGAACGGACGGCGTACCGCCGTCGAACCTGACTTCACCGCAAATTCCACACATGAATAAGGTCGGGACCTCCATTGTTCACTGACATAAAAAACGTCAGTCCATGGTACCGCCATGGGCTGACGTCGCTCGAACGCTAACGGGGAACGACACAGATGGTTCCGAGAAAATCATGCGCCTCGCGCCAATCCGCCACCGACCTATGGTGGCTCAGTCCTCGTCGGGCGTCAGGTCCTGCTCGGCTTGCGACATTTTCTGGTGGGTGAACCCCTTCAGCCCCTCCGCCGTTTCGGTCGCGTCACGCTCGATCTGCACTTCGCTGGCCGCATAGTGGACCAGCAATCTGGCGATGGAGATGAGGGCGTTGAGGTGGATGCGCTCATAGCCGTGGGATGCATCGACGCCGAAGGCCAGCAGTGCGGTGCGCACATCGTGACCCGCCTCGATGGCCGAGGCGGCGTCGGAACGGTAGAAGCGGAAGACATCCTTCTGCACCGGAATGTCATGCTCGCCGCACAGTTCGAACAGCTTTTTGCTCAGATGGTAGTCGAACGGGCCGGTCTGATCGGCCATGGCAAGCGTCACGCCGAACTCGGAGGAATTCTGGCCGGGCGCTGTCGTGCCGTTGTCGACGGCGACCAGCGAGGCAATATCGGCGACCAGCGCCGCCGAAGCGCCGACCCCGACCTCTTCGCCGATCGTGAAAATCCAGTAGGTGTCGACCTGCGTTTGAACGTCCAGCCGCTGCATCGCTTCCAGCGCGGCAAGCATGGTCGCCACGCCGGCCTTGTCGTCCAGGTGGCGCGAGACGATGAAGCCATTGTCGAGAAACTCCGGCGCGGGATCGACGGCGACGATGTCTCCGACATCGATGCCGAGCTGGACGAGGTCGTCGCGGTCACGGGCCAGGGCGTCGACCCGCATTTCGACATGGGGCCAGCCGGTCGGCTGGGTATCTACTTCTTCGTTATAGGTATGGCCCGAGGCCTTGAGCGGCAGGATCGAGCCGCGATAGGTGCCCTTCGACGAAAAGACCGAGACCCGCGCACCCTCGGCAAAGCGCGCCGACCAGTGGCCGATGGAAACGAGTTCCAGCCGTCCATTCGGTTTGAGGAGCTTCACCTGCGCGCCGAGCGTGTCGAGATGCGAGACGATGCCGCGCGCCGGCCGCCTCGCATTCCCCGGTCGCCTCGCGCGAATGGCGCCGCGCCGGGTGAGCACGACCTCCAGTCCCAGCCGCTGCAGTTCGCGCGCCGTATAGCGCACCGTTTCGTCGGTAAACCCCGTCGGACTGGGAATGGCGAGAAGCGCCTTGAGGCGGGCAACAAGGTAATCGGCGTCGATCTGGATAGCGAATTCCATCAGATAGTGATGACAAAACACCCGGATTCAGTCAAATCCGGCACGTGGATTGGTGAATCCGGAACCGAAATTGAGTAAATCGCGACCCGGATTCCACACTATCCGCGGCCGCATGCGGTCAGGTCTTGCCGTGGCCGCAGCGCAAATTCTCAGCCGGTCTCGACCGCGATTACGGCAGCACAATCGCCCGCCTTGACCAGGCCCGGAAAATGCCGGGCCGCCAGAAGCCCGGACATCTTCGCCCTGATCTCCTGCGGTGCCTGTCCCGTACGGCCGGTCGGATAGATGCGGGCCACGACCGCCCCCGCCTCTATCTTCTCGCCGAGGTCGACCATGGTTTCGATCATGCCGTCCTCTTCGGCAAAGGAGAAGCAGTCGCCGGAGGGCATGTCGAGCCAGCGGGTTCGGTCCTTCTCGACCGCACCATCTACGATGCCGGCATGGCGCAGCACGTTCATGATGCCGCGCCGTGCGATGCGCACCGTCCCGGCGCGTGAGGTGCCGCCGCCGCCAAGCTCCGTGGTGACGAAGACCTTGCCCATCTCCTCTGCGGCCGTGTCATACATGCCGACCGCATCGATCTCCAGCATCCTGACCGAATAGGGTGCGGAAAACGCCTCCACCGCCGCGAAGGCCTTCGTCTCCTGATCCTTGTCGGACAGGATATGGGTTGCGCAGAACGGCACGAAATCCAGTGTGCGGCCGCCGGAATGGAAATCGAAGACGATGTCGGCGCGGGGAAGCAACTCCCTCTGGAAATAGTCGGCGATCTTTTCCGTCACCGTACCGTCCGGACGGCCGGGGAAGGTGCGGTTCATGTTGCCCTTGTCGATGGGCGAGGTGCGCGTACCGGCGCGAAAGGCCGGATAGTTCATCGCCGGCACGATGATGACCGTGCCGGAAACATTTTTGGGATCGAGCGTGCGGGCAAGTTCGTAGAGCGCCAGCGGTCCTTCATACTCGTCGCCATGATTGGCCCCGGTGAGCAGCGCCGTCGATCCCTCGCCGTTTCGGACGACGCAGATCGGGATCATCACCGAACCCCAGGCGGAATCGTCGCGGCTATAGGGCAGGCGCAGGAACCCGTGCTGCACCCCGTCCCGGTCGAAATCGACCGTAGGGGAAATGGGGGAAGGTCTCGGCATGGCCGGCTAGTCCTTCACCACCAGCTTGCGCGGCACATCGGCCAGGCATTCGACGCCGGTGTCGGTGATGAGAATGGATTCGGTGATCTCCAGCCCCATCGTCTCCAGCCAGAGGCCGGTCATGAAATGGAAGGTCATGCCGGGCTTGAGTTCCGTGCGGTCGCCCGGCCGCAGGCTCATCGTGCGCTCGCCCCAGTCCGGCGGATAGGAAAGCCCGATCGGATAGCCTGTGCGGTTGTCCTTGACGATGCCGTATTTCTTCAGCACCGCGAAGAAGGCATTGGCGATGTCTTCGCATGTGTTGCCGGGCTTGGCCGCCGCCAACCCCGCCTCCATGCCTTCCAGCGTCGCCTTCTCGGCATCGAGGAAGGCTTGCGTGGGTTTGCCGAGAAATACCGTCCGCGAAAGAGGACAGTGGTAGCGGTTGTAACAGCCGGCGATCTCGAAGAAGGTGCCCTCGCCCGCTTTCATCGGCTTGTCGTCCCAGGTGAGATGGGGTGCCGAGGCATCCGCGCCCGAGGGCAGCAGCGGCACGATGGCCGGATAATCGCCGCCGATCTTGCCGTCGGGACCGTCCACGCCGCGCGTGCCGGCGTCGTAGATCTCGGCCACGAGATCGCATTTGCGCATGCCGACCTCGATCCTGTCCACGATGCGGGCATGCATCGCCTCCACGATGCGTGCGGCTTTCTTCATGTAGTCGATCTCGGTGGGGCTCTTCACCGCACGCTGCCAGTTGACCAGCGCGGTCGCATCCACGAAGCGGGCGTTAGGCAGGTGCTGCTGCAGCGAAGCGAAAGCCTTGGCCGAAAACCAGTAATTGTCCATCTCGACGCCGATGCGCTTGTTCCCCCATCCGCGCTCGGTCAGCACCTGAGACAGGAAATCCATCGGATGGCGTTCGGTCGACTGCACATAGTGGTCGGCATAGCCGATGATGTTGTCGTGGCCGAGATAGGCGGTGCGCTTCGCACCGTTGGCGTCCTGCCCGCGACCATACCAGACCGGCTCGCCCTGCGGCGGCACGATGACGGCCTGATGCACATAGAACGACCAGCCGTCATAGCCGGTCAGCCAGGCCATGTTGGACGGGTCGGAGCAGATCAGCAGATCGATGCCCCTTGCATCCATCGCTCGCCGCGTCTTGGCGAGGCGGTCCGCATATTCCTCGCGGGTGAATTTCAGGTTGGGCTGCATCTTCCGGTTTCCTCGTTATGGCCCCTCGGGCCGGCATCAGCTCTCGAAAATCGTCCCCGCTCCTGCCGCCCTTGCGCGGTCGCGCGCCAGCGTGGCTATAGCCGTGTCCTGCACACCGGTTCCGGTGAGATCGGCCAGCGTGATGTCGCTCGCCGCGCGCCGTCCCGGCCGCTGGCCGGCGACGATCTGGCCAAGCTCCGCAATTCCCGCGTCCGCTGCCATCACGCCCGCCTCGATGGCGTGGTGCAGCTCGCCGAGCCGCCGCGCCTGCCGGGCGCTGTCGGCGACATAGAGATCGGCCATGCGGATGATCGCGGGCGCGATCTCGTTCTTGTGCTCGGCGTCCGATCCCATAGCGGTGATGTGCTGGCCGGGCGAGACAAACCCCGCATGGATCAGCGGCTCCGTCGAAGGCGTCGTGGTCACGATCACGTCGGCGCCGGTAGCGGCCCTTGCCGCATCGGGCTCGACGCGCACGTCGATGCCCAGCCTTTCGCGCAACTCGCCTGCCACGACCTCCGCCCTGGCGCGGTCGCGTGCCCAGATGCGCGCCTGCGCGATCGGCCGCACCAGCTTCAGCGCCTCCAGTTGCAGCTTCGCCTGCATGCCCGCACCGAAGATGGCGGCGACAGCGGCGTCCTCGCACGCCAGATGTTTTGCCGCCACCGCCCCTGCGGCGGCGGTGCGGATATCGGTCAGATAGCCATTGTCGATCAGCAGCGCCTCGGTGAGGCCGGTGGTGGCGGAAAGCACCACCATCAGCCCGTTGGTGCTCGGCAGGCCGAGTTTCGGATTGTCGAAGAAGCCGGGGCTGATCTTGATGGCGAAGCCGTCGATACCCGGCACATAGGCGGTCTTCACGTCCACCTCGCCGCGATGCTCGGGAATGTCGAGCCGCAGGATCGGCGGCATCGCCACCTTCTGCGTGGCGAGCGCGCGAAAGGCATTTTCCACGCAGGCAACGGCATCGAGATCGAGCTTCACGATGCGTCGCAAATCCGCCTCGGTGAGGATGGCCATGGACCTCATGTCGCACGCTCCCGGTTTTCACAAATGACGTCGAGATGCCGGTCCATGTCGATGTTGCGGCCGGAGAGCACCAGCACGACCGGCCCATCCACCTTGACCTTGCCTGCCAGAAGGGCCGCGATGCCGACCGCTCCCGCCCCCTCGACGATCTCGCGCTCGTGACGATAGGCGTGAGCAATGCCGGCGGCGATCTCGTCTTCCGAAAGCAGCATCACATCGTTGAGAAGGTCGCGGCACATGGCGAAAGTCCACCGGTTGTCGAGGCCGATGCCGCCACCCAGCGAATCCGCCAATGTCGGCATCTCCTCCACCTGCACCGGCCTGCCGGCATCGAGGCTGGCCTTCATGGCCGCTCCCCGCTCCATCGAGACGCCGATGATCCTGGCGGCCGGCTTCATGCTCTTGACCGCCGCTGCGATGCCGGATGCCAGCCCGCCACCGGAAAGCTGCACCAGCACTGTCGCCACCTCCGGCACAGCTTCCACGATCTCCAGCCCGAGCGTGCCCTGCCCCGCGATGACGGCCGGGTGATCGAATGGCGGCACCATGACCAGCCCCTCCAGCGCCACCAGCCTGTCCACCTCGGCCTGCGCGTCATCCTGACTGTTCCCGACGATGCGGATGTCCGCGCCGAGGCGACGGATTTCCTCCACCTTGTTGGCCGGCACCAGTTTCGACATGCAGATGACGGCGCGCATGCCCTCCAGCTTCGCCGCATGGGCGAGCGCCCGGCCGTGATTGCCGGTGGAGGCCGCGACCACGCCGCGCGCCTTTTCCTCCCGGCTTAGCGAGGCGATTGCATTGGACGCGCCGCGTAGTTTGAAGCTGCCGGTTGTCTGGCGATGTTCCAGCTTGAGATGAACGGGCCACCCCACCCGCTCCGTCAATGTGGCCGATCGGATAACCTGCGTCGGTACGATCTTGCCGGCGATGCGGGCCCGCGCGGCACGGATATCGGAGAGAGAGATCATCCGTCACCACCCCACTTTTCGGCCAATGCGCGGGAGCATATTCCCACCACCTCGTGGTGAGAGTTCAGGGATGGGGGCAATCTTACGGCGGGAAGAGTACTGCATGGCCTGTCAATCAATCGGACGGCAAGGCGAGCGTCATCAGCCGACCCCATTGCGGGTGGCTTGTGTCGTCTCCGCAAAGCCGCAGGCAGTTCCATGCCGTCGCCTGGTTGGACGTGACGACCGGGCGACCGGTGGTCTCCTCGATTGCCGCGGCGGCGAGCGCGGCGCGCAGGGCCGTGCAGGACACGAACAGCGCTTCGGCATCCGGGTGCATCGCCTGTCGCGCCAGTTCGACCAGCGACGCCGGCGGAATGCGCGCCATTTCGCGGTCGTCGTCGAAGCCGAGGCAGGTGAAGGACATGATGTCGAAGCCGTGCCGGGCAAAATAGTCGGCCATCGGCCGGCTGGTTTCGACCGTATAGGGCGTCAGCACGCTGATCCGACTGGCGCCGAATGCCCGCAGTCCGCGCATGGCGGCTTGCGGTGGCGTCACGACAGGCACAGCCGGTTTCGCTTTCCGGATCGCAGCCTCGATCTCGGCGTCGCCGATCACAACGGAAGCCGAGGTGCAGGAATAGCAGATGGCGTCGAGCTTCTCGCCGGGCAGGATCAGCGCCGCACCTTCGGTCAGCGCAGGCTGCATCCTGCGCAAATTCTCCAGCGTTGTCGGATTGGCATAGGAGATGCGCGCGACATGGACCCCGATGCGCTCGCTTGCCACCATGCGGCGGTAATCCGGCTCGGTGGTGTGGTCGGTGGCGAGCACGACGAGGCCGACGCGCTTTTCCAGCGGACGCGGATCGAGCGTGGGGCGCGCCGGATGCTGACGAATTTCGGGCGTGTCCATGATCATCCCTCCACCTTGCCGTAGCGGCGTTCCAGCCAGCGCAGCAGCACCACCGAGCACAGGCTGATGACGAGGAAGAAGGCGCCCACCAGGGTCATCGGCTCGACATAGCGGTAGTAGGTGTTGGCCACGCTCTTGGCCTGGTTCATCAGCTCCAGCACGGTGATGGCCGAGAGCAGCGGCGTTTCCTTGAACATGGCGATGAAGTAATTGGCCAGCGCCGGGATCATCGGCGGGATGGCCTGCGGCAGGATGATATGCATCCATGTCTGGCGCGCATCGAGGTTGCAGGCCTTGGCCGCCTCCCACTGCCCGCGCGGCACATTGTCGATACCGGCCCGGTAAACCTCGGCCGTATAGGTGCCATAGTGCAGGCCGAGCCCGATGACGCCGGCCAGCAGCGGCGGCAAAAGGATGCCGAAATCGGGCAGGATATAGAAGATGAAGTAGAGCTGCACCAGAAGCGGCGTGCCACGGATGAACTCGGCGAAGAAGCCGACC
>Ga0182738_1002359_pt1 | contig 22457 bp, 21 predicted proteins | sample eDN5th30CBELigMG_FD_128876 | JGI IMG/M metagenome (GOLD analysis project Ga0182738, IMG submission 128876) | Enriched Miracle-Growth compost microbial communities from Emeryville, California, USA - eDNA 5th pass 30_C BE-Lig MG (version 2)... ...
AAGCCGCAGGCGTTGACCAAAAAGTCCCAGCGTTGGGCGGGATTGAGGGATCGAAAATTTGGCAAACGGGAATCAACAACCACAACAGCACTCCAAAGGTGACGGCTGCCGCACTGCGCTCGGTTTTCCGTGTGTTGGCGCGGCTAGGCAGCAAAAATGCGGACAATGCGAAACAATGGAGCGAACTGTATTAAAGGTGCATCATTTATAAAAGGTACAGTTTGGGCAAACAGTATCATTGCGATGCAGCATTTTTTTCGGTGCCCGATGCGCGTGAGGGGTCATGGCACATGCCCGCGCACGGGTTGTCTCGTTATGATGGAGCAGGTAAAAGTACGTCGTCGCAGGAGCAGATAGGACGTGGTCATGGTTGATGGGCAGCAACCCGTGCGGCAAATGAGTCGCTGGACGCGCACGCTGTATCGGGTACTAGGCATGTTGATGCTGGTGCTCGCCGTTATAGGCGCGGTGTTGCCCGTGATGCCCACGACGATTTTTGTGATCTTGGCGGCGGCATGTTTTGGTAAGGCTTCGCCTCGTTGGGAGGCCTATCTCTTACAGCATCCTCAGTTCGGACCACCGCTCGTGGCCTGGCGCGAGCAGGGCGCGATTTCTGGGCGTGGCAAGGGGTTTGCCGTGGTTGGTATCGCTGTGGGGTTGGCGGTATTTTGGTATACGGTGCAGCCCGTGTGGTGGCTGGGCGCATCGGTCAGTGTATTCATGATCTGTTGCGCGATATGGATACTCAGCCGCCCCACACCAAAGACACCCATGTAGACAGTGGAGGGCGGAACACTATCCCGCCCCATTCCATCATTTCGGCGCAGCAGGAATGACCAGACCACGTTGTACGGCGGGCCGGGCAACAAAATCGTCGAGGACGCGTTGGATATTGGCGAAATCGCTGAACCCCACCAGATCACCCGCCTCGTAGAACCCGATCAGGTTCCGTATCCAGGGGAACGTGGCGATGTCGGCAATGCTGTATTCGTCTCCGAGGATCCAGGTGCGGTCAGCCAGATGCTTGTCCAGCACTTGCAGCAGGCGGCGGGACTCTGCGGCATAGCGGTCGCGCGGGCGCTTGTCTTCGTATTCCTTACCGGCAAATTTATTGAAAAAGCCAAGCTGGCCAAACATAGGGCCGATGCCACCCATCTGAAACATGACCCATTGCAAGGCCTCAAAACGGCCGGCGGTATCCTGTGGGATGAGTTGCCCGGCCTTGCTGGCCAGATATACCAAAATCGCGCCAGACTCGAACAGTGCCAGGGGTTTACCGTCAGGGCCATTTGGGTCCAGGATGGCGGGAATCTTGTTGTTCGGGTTCAGCGACAAGAATTCCGGTGACATTTGATCTTGTGTATCAAAGGCGACGCGATGCGGCTCATAGGGCAAGCCGGTTTCTTCCAGCATGATCGAGACCTTGACGCCGTTAGGGGTCGGCAAGGAATACAGCTGGATATGATCCGGGTGGCGGGCCGGCCATTTGCGGGTAATGGGGAAAGCAGAGAGATCAGCCATAGGAATCGATTTCCGTATTCAGGGGAGGCGAGTGAAATCGTAGCTGATTCTGCCGCGTCTAGCGCGTCCCTGTCCACGGGTAAGCGCTGCGCATTTTTCGCATAGCTGTACACCGCTATAGTGATTACACTAACCCCTTTCATTCCGAGACCTATGACGCTGCTCCATGAACTGAATACACCCGCTGCCATCATTGATATGCAGCGCATGCGGCACAACATCGCGCGTATGCAGCAGCGTATGGATACGCTGGGGGTGAGCTTTCGTCCGCACGTCAAAACGGCCAAAAGTCTGCCGGTCGCGCGGGCCCAGCTCGATGCTGGGGCGCAGGGCATCACGGTGTCCACACTCAAAGAGGCCGAGCAATTTTTCGAAGCCGGCGTTGCCGATGTTCTTTATGCGGTGGGCATGATCCCGAGCAAGCTCGCGCAGGCCCATGCGTTGCTGACGCGTGGTTGTGATCTCAAGATCATCACCGATAACGTTGCTGCGGCACGGGAGATCGGCCGTTTCGCCAATGCACATGACACGATATTCGAAGTATGGATCGAGATCGATACGGATGACCATCGCTCGGGTATCAAGCCGGAAGACGATGTGCTGCTCGACGTCGCGCGTACATTGCAAGAGGCGGGCATGCGCGTGGGGGGCGTCATGACCCATGCGGGATCGAGCTATGACTACGACAATCACGCTGCGCTAGTCGCGATCGCGGAACAGGAACGTGCAGGGGCGGTACGTGCGGCGCAGCGGTTGCGTGATGCTGGTTTTGCATGCCCGGTCGTGAGCGTTGGATCGACCCCGACGGCCTTGTCTGCGGCGCATCTCGAAGGCGTCACGGAGGTTCGCGCAGGGGTGTATGTATTTTTTGATTTAGTCATGCGTAATGTGGGCGTATGTACGACCGGTGATATTGCGTTAAGCGTCCTTACGACGGTGATCGGGCACCAGGAGGAAAAAGGATGGGTCATTGTCGATGCCGGATGGATGGCGATGAGCCGTGACCGCGGGACACAAAAGCAGCGGCAGGATTTTGGCTACGGGCAGGTGTGCACGGAGGACGGCACGGTGCTCGATGGATACGTGATGAGTGGCGCCAACCAGGAACACGGCGTTGTGTCCCGCGGGCAATCCTCCGATGCTGGCGTCGCGACGCGTTTTCCGATCGGGACACGGCTACGCATTTTGCCCAACCATGCGTGTGCGACAGGTGCGCAGCATCCCGAGTATCAGGTGCTGTCGGCTGACGGAAACATTGAAACCTGGCCGCGTTTTTATGGGTGGTGATTGATCTATCCACGACGTTTGTGGGCGCGATAGCAAAATCAAAGCCCTGTGCGGCCGGGTATCGGCCCGCGTCGGTGGAGCAATAGCGCAATTTGGGGGAGCAGAATCTTTGATATACAATTAATTGATGCATCATTTAATTGTTCATGGACGCTCCTACCTTGCCGCATAGCGTGACTGGCGTACGCTCGCCGCAGCACGCTTCTGATGATTCTCAATCGGCGCATATGGCCCATGTGCCGCTCTGGTTACTTGCACTGTTTACCTTTAGCGGCACATTGGCCATGCATATTTTTGTGCCCGCGCTGGCGATGGCGGGACAGGATCTGCATGCGGGCAACGGCGCCATGCAGATGACGGTCAGCCTGTACATCATCGGTCTGGCAGTGGGGCAGCTGATCTATGGCCCGTTGTCGGATCGGTATGGCCGCCGGCGTGTATTGATGGTGGGACTTGTGATCTACACCATCGCGGGGTTGGCGGCGGCGCTGGCACCGGGGGTCTACGCTTTGATCGCGGCGCGCCTGTTTCAGGCACTGGGTGGCTGTGCGGGATTGGTGTTGGGGCGCGCCATTGTGCGGGATACCGCGACGCCCTCCGAGGCGGCGAAACGCTTGGCGTTAATGAGCTTGATGGTGACGATCGCTCCGGGGGTCGCGCCCATCGTCGGTGGGGCATTGGCCACGTGGCTAGGCTGGCGCGCCGTGTTGTTCAGTCTTTGCGGGCTTGGCATCCTGAATTTTGTATTGACTTGGCGTATGTTGCCGGAAACGGGCAGCAGGCTTGCCGGTGTGACGGTGGCTACACTGATGCACCACTATCGACAGTTGCTCGCATCGCGTGTGTTTCTCGGCTATGCGATTGGCGGGGGGTGTGCAACCACCTCGATGTTTGCCTTTGTCGCTTCTGCGCCTTTCATCTTTGTAAATGAATTGCATCGGCCCGCGGACGAAGTCGGTCTCTATCTGGCCGTGTTGGTGTCGGGGGTGTGGCTGGCAGCATGGTGACTTCGCGGCTGATCGGGAAAGTGCCGATGGATCGCGTCATGGTAGCGGGAAACGCGCTGAGCGCTATCTCAGCCGTATCGTTGTTGTTGATCGTGTTGACGGGCCATGTTGCCGTTGCGTCGATCATTGTGTCGATGTTTTTTTATACGTTCGGCTGCGGAATGGCAGGTCCGATTTCATTGACTCTGGCGGTGGGCGTGAATCCGATGGTGATCGGCTCGGCATCGGGGTTATACGGGGCGGTGCAGATGGGCGTCGGGGCGCTGTGTACAGCGTTGGCAGGCCTGGGTTCGTCTCCCGTATTGTCGACCGCGTTGGTGCTGGCTGGCGCAGGTTTGACAGGGCAGTTCTTGTTCTGGATGGCGTTACGGGGGCGCCCGGCACGCGGTTGAAAGCACGGCATCGTTTGATGCCGGGGCCGAGCGATGCTCAGCCCCACGGGCACGACACCCCAGTCAGTTTGTGTCGTCGGCCAGGACGATGCGGTAGATCGACGTAGTGCCGCTGACCTCATTGCCCACGATCAGTAAGGGTTGACCGTCAGGCGAATCAGTCGCCGACACAAAAGCCAAGCCCTCGGGCCCCAGGTCACCTGCGCCGGCGGGATTTTCGGCGGAATCCACCCCGAAGTCGCGCGAATTGACATAAGTGGTGAACACAGGCTTCACAGGGTTGCTGATGTCGTACACCATGATGCCGCCCATGCGTTCCAGGCCGACAAAGGCATACGTCTTGTCGCCGATCTTGCCTAGCGTCACGCCTTCGGGTTCGGGGCCTTTGTTGTCACTGCGGTCATCGAAGATCGTTTCATCATGTCCCGAGTTGAACCAGTCGGGATATTGCTCGGCGATGATCTTTTCGAACTGGTCGCCAGAGTCCCAGACCAGGTTTCCTTCGGCATCGCGGATCGAGAACGATCGTGCACCATAGGTGTACAGCGTGTCATAAACCAGACGGCCATCGGCGCTCAACTGTGGTGTGCCATCGGCATTCTGCTTATAGCCCATGGTCCAAGTGACGGTCAGCCGGCCGAGATTTTCGTCTTCGCGGCAATCGCCGGGATCCGTGTCGCTAGCGCCGCAGTAGGCAAAGACGGCCGGGTCGAGCAGTGCGCCGGGCGCCAATTGACGCAGTTGGGGCGGCAGGTCGTCGCCGGCGCGGCGGTCAAAACCTTTCTGATGCACTAGGTGTTTGACACGGAACTCATCGACAAAACCGGGCGCATCCGCCGTCGTCAGGCCCAGCCAATTACCGTCGGCGTCGCGGCCCCAGTTCCAGTAGGCATCATTGTCCTCGCCCCATGGACGGCCGTCGCCCTCGTTAGCCGTGACAATGTATGTAGCATCGCCCACAGTATAGGACGCGATGCCATCAGGCATGTACAGGCCTTTAACGCCGGGCCAGGTACGGATATTGATCGCGCCATCGGTGTCGCTGGCGTCCAGGCCGTTGCCTTCGATGCCATGGTCTTTGGCACCCAGCGGCAAAATATCCGTGACGCGGGCGTTGGCCACGTCGAGTTTGGCCAAGGCATTGTTTTCTTGCAGCGCCACCCAGGCGGTCTTGCCATCGGCCGACACGGTGATGTATTCAGGCTCGATGTCTTGCGCGGCAGTGGCGCGTGGGCCGACGAGACGGACTCCCCGGGTGCGCAGTTCAGCTTCCTTGCCGTTCCACGCGTTGAATCCCGCGACGCGGGCAGTAGGGGCGGACGGGGTGGATATATCGATGACGCTGATCGAGCCCTCCGGGTCGATCGAGTAGTCATCTGAGGGTTCGCCCTCGTTGGCGACCAGTACGGTCTTGCCATCGGGGGTAAAGGTCAACATGTCGGGCAGCGCGCCGACTCGCACCGAGCCCAACAGCGCGAGTGAGGCCGCGTCATACAGGGCGACATAGCCTGAATCAGTCTTGACCGGCGCTTGAATCGCGACAGCAACCATGCCGTTGTTGACGGCAACGCTGTTAATCTCGGCGCCCGCGAGCACGGCTTCGGCGTCGAGCGTGCCGAGGTGACTGGGCGTTGCGGGGATTTGCAGATCCAGGATGTCGATTTTGCCGGAGAGGGCGTTGACGACAAAGGCGCGTTTGGTCGCGGGATCGTATGCGGGAATTTCAGCGGCGCTGACGCCATAGCTGCCGGTCTCGTAGCGGCCGAGGAAATCGACCGAGGCGATATGCTGAGCGACTTCGGCGACTGGCGGCGGTGTGGTGCCTTCATCAACCTCGTCATCGTCGTCACTGCTACTGCCGCAGCCCAAGAGCGCCAAAGGCAAAAGGGTCGATGCCGCAGCCAGTTTCCATTTTTTCATTTTTTCTGTCGCTTGGTTCAGGAGTTCGTGAGAGCCGACAGACTAGGCGTGGTGTGTTTCGGTTTTGTTACTGGCTGAGACTCCGTGGGGAAATAAGCACAGCGGGCGATGTGGGAGCGCTGGATGTATTTGGGGGAGATGCTAAGGCTGTAGGTCTGTAGGTCGCATGCCAAGATTGCGGTTCTTAGGCCGCCGAGGCTACCCTGCGTAATTCCGATGCTTTAAAACTGATTCATGAGCAGATGCCGTGAGCCGGTGACAGGGCGGAGGGATCCGAAGCGCAGGGCACCGGCCGAGCATCGGAATCCCGCAGTCCTGGCACCGGCGGTTTAAAAGCCAACAACAGTCGTCTCAATAACCCTCTCCGTTTCCGCTATGGAAAGGAGTCCGAATAGGCGCCAGAGGTACATCTGTCGTGATAGATCGCGAGACGGTGTGCGATTTACTTCGCCATCAGACCCAGATGTTCGATCAGCGTTTTGTCTTTCGCATACGTGGCGATGGCCCATTCACGATAGTCTTCGCTATTGCGATAGACCGGTTCCTGATTGAGCTGCTTCATGATTTCCGTGCTTTGTTTGGAAAACAGGGCGGTTTTAAATGCGTCATGCAGTTTGCGCACGACAGCCGGGTCCATGCCTTTGGGGCCTGCGAGCCCATAGGGAGAACTGGAGACGACGCCGTAACCGAGTTCCTGTGCTGTCGGAACATCAGGCCAGCGTTCGGTGCGTTTCTCGCCAAAGGTCACCAGCAAGCGCATTTTGCCGCTGTCGACAAATTGGTCCCACCCGGTGGCGTCGCTTTGCGCCATGACGTGTCCTCCCAGGAGCGCTTGCTGCAAATCGGCATTGCCCTTGAATGGCACATGTGTCAATTTGACTTTGGCGTTGATGGCGATTTCTTCCATCAGAAGATGGGGGGATGAGCCTACGCCTGTCGAGCCGTAATCGATCTCACCGGGTTTTTGGCGAGCGGCTTCGATGTACTCGTTAAAGGTCTTGTAGGGCGAGTCCGACCGGACAGTGAAACCAAAGGTATAGCCCGATAGCCCGACGATAAAGGTGAAGTCCTTGATGGGATCCCAATCGGTCTTGTGCATGTAGGGCATGCGCAGCATCCCTAACGGGTACAGGCTGATCGTATAGCCGTCGGGTTTGGCGGATAAGGCCATATTGCCGGGTGCCATGGTGCCGCCGGCGCCAGGACGGTTTTCGACGATGACATTTTGGCCCAGAGACTTGCCGGCCTCGGTGGCGATGGCCCGCAGGTGACGGTCAGTGGATCCCCCCGCGGGAAAGGGCACAATTAATGTGATGGGCTTGGTGGGAAAATCAGTCTGTGCCTGGGCGGGCACAGCGATAGCTGTATTGAATAGCGCGGCCAGTGTCAGCCCCAAGCAGGCACGACGGATCGTGAACGATGGCATGGTGGGTTGTCTCCGTTATCAGTTCTGATGGGATACCGCGATGTGCTGGGCCTGATCTTTGTCATGATCCCGAGCCGCGGTTTGCTTGCGAATCAACCGGGAGAGTCTCCCGGCAGGGTCAACACGCCCTTTGCCTGCAGGGCGTGTAATTCAGATTCAGAGAGTTGCAGCAGGCGTTGCAATACGTCTTTGGTGCCTTCGCCTAACGTCGGGGGGGCGTGGCGGATGGGCAGGCGCTGTCCATCGAGCCGATAGGGGGGCGCATAGACATGAGTGGAGCCGGCGACGGGGTGCGGCAGATTCTGCAGCAGCTCGCCTTGTCGCGTTCGCTCGCTGGTCAGGGCCTCGTGCAAGCCCAGTACTTTGCCGCACGGAATGCCGCAGTCCGTCAGGCGCTGCAGTAATAGGTCACGGGGGAATTCGCGCAGCAGCGCTGTCACCATGGGCAGGAGAGTCAATCGGTTTTTGGCACGCTCGATGTTGGTGGCATAGCGCGGGTCTTCGACAATATCCGGCCGCATGACGACCTGGCGGCAGAATTTGTCGAACTGGGTATTTGTGCCGACCGCAATGATAAAGGGCCCATCCGCAGCTTCGAACATGCCGTAGGGCACGATGGACGGATGGGCGTTGCCATAGCGCTGTGGATCTTTGCCCAACAACATGGCATCCAGTCCGTAATAGCTCGTGATCATAATGCCGCAGTCATAGAGCGCCATTTCGATCAGGCGACCTTTGCCGGTGCGCTCGCGACGGAACAGCGCGGCCAATACGGCTTGCGCGGCATACATGCCGGTCATCATGTCGACGGTTGCGACGCCGAACTTCAATGGCGGCTGAGAGGCTTCGCCATTGAGCGCCATCAAACCGCTTTCGCCTTGGATAACGAGGTCGTAGCCGGGGCGTGTGGCCTCTGGACCGGTACTGTTGTAGCCGCTGATGGCGCAGTAGACCAGATCGGGTTTCAGCGCCTTGAGTTGCTCGTAGCCGAGGCCTAATTTATCGGCACCGCCGCATTTGAAGTTGTGCAGAACGACGTCGAACTGGGGCAGCAGATCTTGAATGATCGCGAGCCCTTCCGCACTTTGCAAGTCCAGTGTCATGGATCGCTTGTTGCGGTTCATGCTGTTGTAGTAGGTCGTCTCGGTTTTGCCGATGCGCATGCCCCAGTCGCGCGTGTCATCACCCCTGACGGGGTGTTCCACCTTGACCACCTCGGCGCCGAAATCGGCCAAGACTTGCCCGCAAAGCGGGCCCGCGAATACGCGTGACAAGTCGAGAACGCGTATGCCTTCCAGAGGAAAGTCCATGCCCTGAGCTGCACTTTCCGTATCGGCCGTATGTACATGTGGCATGGCGTCAGTCCGCTTGAGTCAAGGCGATGTAGCGATCCAGATGATGGTCCAGATCGCCCAGTTGATGGTCGATCATGACTAGCCGTTTGGCATAGTGTGCCAGAGGCAGTTCCCACGTCATGCCTATGCCGCCGTGCAGTTGAATGCATTCCTCGGCAACCAGCGTGCCGACCCGGCCGATGGTGTATTTGGCGGCGGACAAGGTGCGTTCGCGTATTTGCCGGTCGGCATTGTCGAGTTGTGCAGCGGCGTTGATGACCGCCGAGCGGGCTTGCTCGATTTCCAGCAAGACATCGGCCATACGGTGTTGCAGGGCCTGGAATCGGCCAATGGGCACGCCGAACTGTTTGCGTGTCTGTAGATAGTCCAGCGTGGCATCGCGGGCGGCATCCATGGTGCCGATCGCCTCTGCGCAAAGTGCCAGGATGCCTTTGCCCACGCCGCGCTCCAGCGCCGCATAGCCTTGTTCAGGAGCCCCCAACACGGCATCGGCGCTGAGCTTTACGTCTTGCAGCTTGATATCGGCCCCACGCCCGCCGTCGATCAACGGGTAGCCATTGACATGCAGGCCGGCCGTATCGGCGGGCACGAGAAACAGCGTGATGCCCTCGGCACTATCGTCGTCTCCGGACGTGCGCGCGGAAACAACATAAAAATCGGCCTGCTCGGCTTGCGCGACGACGGCTTTATAACCAGTCAAGCGCCAGCCGTCGCCATCACGCTCTGCACGCGTGTCGACGTGAGCGAGATCATAATAGGCGTCAGGCTCGGTATGGGCCAGCGCGATGTGGGTCGTGCCGGCCTGTACCTGTGGCAATAATGCTTTCTGGACGGGGTTGCCCGTTGCGGCCAGGATGTCCCCGGCCATGAGGGTGTCGAGAAAGGGTTCGACCACGAGACCACGGCCCAGCGCTTCGAACACCACGGTGATGTCGAAACCTTGGCCGCCAAATCCGCCATCGTCTTCGGAGAATAGGGCGCCGATCGCACCCAGTTCGGCATAGCGTTGCCAGAATTCAGCGCTGTATCCCTCGGCAGATGTCGCGATCTGATCGCGTACGGGAAAGCTATATTGTTCGGCCACGAAGCGCGTCAACATATCCGACAACATGCGGCGGTCTTCGGTATGGTTGAAATTCATTGCAGCGCCTCCTTACAGGCCCAGGATCATCTTTGAGATGATGTTCTTTTGGATTTCGTTCGAGCCGCCGAAGATCGACAGCTTACGATTGTTGAAGTATTGCGCGGCAGCGCTGTCGGCCCCTTTGGGTCCGATGCTTAGGGCCTCGTTGCCCTCTTCAAGTGCCTCGGCGACATAGGGACGTGCATAGGGGCCCATGGCACGCCGATTGAGCGAGCTGATTTCCTGGCGGATCTGGGTGCCGCGAATTTTCAGCATCGAGCTTTCCGCGCCCGGCGCGCCACCGTTTGCCGCTGCGGCGAGTACGCGCAAGTTGGTGGTGCGCATGTTGTCCAAATCGATTTCCACACGGGCCAGACGCGCGGCGAAAGCGGGATCCTGTATTAGTGGCCGGCCGTTTTTCCGTTGTCGGGTGGCGACTGCTTTTAGCTGTTGCAGTGCCGCCGTGGAAAGGCCCACGCCGGCAATGTTGGTGCGTTCGTAGGTCAGGAGATATTTTGCGCACGTCCATCCGCGATTTTCTTCGCCGACCAGATTCTCGACCGGAACACGCACGTCGGAAAAAAACACCTCATTGACTTCGTGCCCGCCATCCAGAGTAGTGATGGGGCGGACTTCGATGCCGGGTGTGCGCATGTCGATGAGTAGAAAGCTGATGCCCTCTTGGGGTTTTCCATCGCTGCGGGTACGCACCAGACAGAAAATCATATTGGCGTATTGGCCGAGCGTGGTCCAAGTTTTTTGACCATTGACGATATAGTGGTCACCGTCGCGTACCGCAGTGGTTTTCAGCGATGCGAGATCCGAGCCGGCACCCGGCTCGGAATAGCCCTGACACCACCAATCATCGCCATTCAGGATGCGGGGCAGCCAATAACGTTTTTGTACTTCGTTGCCGTACTTGATCAGCACAGGGCCCAGCATGCTCAGACCAAATGGCACGATGCGCGGCGCATGGGCCAGCGCGCATTCGTTTTCGAAGATAAATTTCTGTACCGCCGTCCAATCCGTGCCGCCATACTCTTTAGGCCAATGGCTGGCGAGCCAGCCTCGGGCATTCAGAATGGCGTGCCAGGCCTGCATGTCGGCTTTATGCAGGTGGCGGTTTTCACGTACCTTACGAGCTAGAGACTCGGGTAGCTCCGCCGCCAAAAATGCGCGTACCTCGGCGCGAAAGGCTTCTTCTTCGGGGGTAAAGGTCAGATCCATCGGGCAACCTCGCGATCAGTGAATCGCTTATTCTTCATCAGTAAGTCAATCTTGACAATGACCTCCATAATTGACATGGCGTATAAAAAACTTTGACAATTGATCGCTATGGACACGAAATCACTGACATTGCTGGTGGAAATACTGGATGCAGGCAACCTGAGTGAGGCTGCACGCCGTCTGAAAATGACCCGTGCCAATGTCAGCTACCACTTGAATCAGCTAGAGCGGGCCGTAGGAGTGCAGTTAGTCCGCCGTACGACTCGCCGCGTCGATCCGACCGAGATCGGGCTAAAGCTTTACCAGCATGGCTGCATGATCCGAGACGAGCTGGCTGCGGCGCAGGCATCTGTGGAATTGTTGGGGAAAATGCCGCAAGGCCGTATACGGCTGAGTGTGCCCAGTGGCTATGGACAGTTTGTCATGACGCCGTGGCTGTTGGAGTTCAAGCGCAGCTATCCGGATATCGTATTGGATGTCTTGTTTGAAAACAGTGTCGAGGATCTGCTGCGTGACGAAGTGGATATCGCCGTACGTATCATGTCCGAGCCGCCGGCGCATCTGGTGGCGCGTGAGATGGGGCAAGTGCGTTATGTGGCGTGTGCCTCGCCGGCCTATCGGGCGCGCCATGGCCTGCCTCGCCGCCCTGAGGCATTATCCGGTCTGCCCGTGATCAGCGCGGCGGTGATCGGCCGGCCGTTACGTTTGTCTGCCTATCAGGGAAATCAGCGTCAGCAGGTCACGCTAGATCCGACGATCGTGTCGCGTAATTATGCCTTTTTGCGGGATGCCGCGCTGGCCGGTCTCGGGGTAGCCGTCGTGCCCGACTATGTCGTATATGAGGATGTAACCGAGCAGCGTTTGCTTACGGCGTTAGACGATTGGCGGCTGAGTATTTTTGGCCGTGCGATGTATTTGCTGACGATGCCGAGCCGGCATCAACCGCGCGCGTTGACGATGCTGATCGAATTCATTATGGACAAGGCCCATGCCGCGCATGTGGGACGGCCAGGATTGTTGCTGCCGCGTGCGTTGCGTTGATGCCAGACGAGCAGGAGAACGGACCTGCGATAATGCTTCTGTAAACGGCGTATTGCCGTGTTCGGGGGCGCTGCCAGGGCGTTGTGTGCCGATGCATCAGGAATCATCTGCGCGGTGATCGTGAGGCGGCCCTATCGTGTTTAAGGTTGAAACTATATGAATGCTGCCGTGGATACTGATCGCCGTCTGACTGATCTGGAGGTCAAGCTCGGGTTGGCCGACGATATGCTCGATCAATTGAATAAAACGCTGTTTCGCCAGCAACAGATGATCGAAAGACTGGCGCGCGAACTAGGTGAGCTGCGTCAACAGATGCCTGATAGTGCCGGTAGCAATTTTCGCAGCCTGCGTGACGAGATTCCGCCGCATTACTGAACGCTATGCGTATTCTCTGGGCGTATCTGAGACCGCACAGCCGTTTGGCCGTCTTGGCACTGGTGCTGGCTGGTGCGAGCCAAGTACTGGCGTTGATCGACCCGATCATCTTCGGCAAGATCATTGACGACTATGCGATCAACCGTGCGGGCAAGTCCGACGACGAATTGGTGTCAGGGGTATTGACCTTGTTGGGCCTGGCAGTGGTGGTGGCGGTGCTGTCGCGGTTGGCCAAGGCCGTGCAGGAATACCTCACGCGCTTGGTGGTGCAGAAATTCGGCACGCAGTTATTCAACGATGGTCTGCGCCAGGCCATGCGCTTGAAGTTTCAGGAGTTCGAGGATCTGCGCAGTGGCGAGACCTTGTCGTTGCTGCAAAAAGTGCGGGCTGATTGCGAGCGGTTCATCAATACGTTCATCAACACGGTCTTTGCTGCCATCGTGGGGATGGGGTTTTTGGTGTGGTATGCCGTGACGCGGCATTGGCTGTTGGTGCCTGTGTTTGTCATTGGCGTGCTGGTGTTGGGAGGGCTGACCGGATTACTGAGCCGCGAGATCAAGACGCAGCAGCGTTCGATCATGCGTGAAACCAATCGCAGCTCTGGCTTTATTTCCGAGTCGCTGCGTAATATCGAATTGATCAAGAGCCTGGGGCTGACGTTTCCCGAGATCCGCCGATTACAGGCGCAGATCGTGCATATCTTTGAACTGGAGATGCAAAAGGTCAAGCGCATTCGTCTCTTGTCATTTCTGCAAGGCGTGACGCTCAGCCTGTTGAAACTGGCGATTCTGTTTGCCCTGTTGTGGCTGATCTTTCGCGATGTACTGAGTACGGGCGAGCTAATCGCGATGCAGTTTATTTCGGTGGCGATTTTTGCGCCTTTACAGGAGTTGGGCAACATCATTCTTGCGTACCGTGAGGCGGATGCATCGTTGTCGAGCTTTGACGCGTTGATGAAAAAGCCGATCGACCGTCGGCCAGAGGCGGCGCAAGACAGTGGGCCGATTCAACAAGTGCGTTTTGCCGATGTCACGTTTCGCCATAAGGGCGCGCGCGATAACGCGCTTGATGGCGTGTCGTTTTCTGCATCATTGGGCGATACGATTGCATTTGTCGGGCCATCCGGGTCGGGCAAATCGACGTTGGTCAAACTGCTGTTGGGGTTATATACGCCCGCGTCAGGCGAGGTGTTTTACAACGATATTTCCACGAAAGTCCTGCGATACAACCGGGCACGCCGCCAGGTCGGTCTGGTGACGCAGGAACCATATTTGTTTGCCGGCACCTTGCGAGACAACATCCGGCTGGTCCGTGCCGATGCCTCTGATGAGGAAATCATCGAGGCGATGGAGCAAGCAGCCTGCGCCTATTTGCTGAAGAAATCGCCAGAAGGATTGGGCACGGCCATCGGGGAAATGGGCATGAAACTCTCGGGCGGGGAAAAGCAGCGTCTGTCGATCGCGCGGGCACTGATCCGCCGGCCACGGTTGCTGATTTTTGATGAGGCAACCTCAGCACTGGACTCGCTGACCGAAGAGCAAATCTCGGACACGGTGCGTCATATCTCTGCCAGTCGGCAGCAGATCACCATCCTGATCGCTCACCGGCTATCGACTATCATGCACGCGGATACGATTTTTGTACTGGAAAAAGGCCATGTTGTAGAACATGGCTCTCACGCTGACTTACTCGCGCAGACCGGGTTGTATTACGCCATGTGGCGGCAACAAATAGGCGAGCGGCCGTAGTCCTTGTTACGCCAGGATCCTGGCGTAACAAGTGACTAGATGGTTTATTGCGGGGTTGCACCGCCAGCGGGCGCCTTTTTCTGAGCGATGTCGATGACGCGCTGACGCAGTTGTGCATCTTGCTGAACGGCTTGTCCGATGCCGTTGAATTCGTCGACGGTCAGGCCGTCCGCCTGCACCACTTTCACCATTTTTTCATCGGCCTCGCGATAGACCTGTTGGCGCGCAGAGTCGTCTTTGGCTGCTTGCAATTTGGGACGGTATTCGTCGGCAACAATGGAGACCTTCTGCGAGGCGCTGGCAAATTTTTCGAGTTGGGCGTCCGTCGGTTTGATGGCGGGTTGAACTTGGGCAGGGGGTTGCGCAGCCGGTGCCGTTTGGGCCATGACCACGGCGGGTGACAGGCTCGCAGCGAACACAGCAGCGGCAGCAAAAATAGCGTGGGTCGTACGCGGCATTAAGACCTCCTTAATGGTTGAACATCTAGTCCCTGCATGATGACAAGCCCACCGCATGCGGTTCAAGTTTTTGGATGTTTACGCATGTGACTCTCCCGGGGGAAACAGCGTTACCGGGAGTATCAAGGAGGATCAGGACTTGAGTATGCGGGATTTCTCTAATAGAAATTCGCGCTCGCGCGCGTTGCGGGCCAGGGAGGCTGCCCGTCGATATTCGACCCCGGCTTCGCTGCGGCGCCCCAGCTTTTCAAGGAAATCGGCCCGTACGCTGGGCAACAGGTGATAGTCGGCCAAGGAGGGTTCTGTCATCAAAGCATCCGCCAGGGCGAGCCCTGCCTCGGGGCCGTAAGCCATGCCTACTGCGACAGCGCGGTTTAATTCGACAATAGGGGAAGGACTGATCTGCGCCAACGCGTCATATAACGCGACGATTTGCTGCCAATCGGTATCCGAAGGGTGTGCCGCCTGTGCGTGGCAGGCGGCCAGCGCGGCCTGGATGGCATACGGTCCCAATGTGTCCTGTTGTGATTGTGCTCGCTGCAGCGAGGCAAGGCCGCGCCGGATCTGTAATGCATCCCAGCGGCTGCGGTCTTGTTCCATGAGCAGAATAGGCTGGCCGTCTTGATCGATCCGGGCCGCCAGACGCGAGGCCTGCAGCTCCATCAGCGCCAGCAATCCGTGAACTTCGCTTTCTTGTGGTGCGAGTTCGGACAGGATACGACCTAAGCGCAGGGCTTCGTCGCAGAGCGGAGGGCGCGTCCAATCATCACCAGTGGTGGCCGCATAGCCTTCGTTGAAAATCAGGTAGATGACCTCCAGCACGGAGCCCAGGCGAGATACCAACGCGTCGCCGTGCGGGACTTCGAACGGAACCTGCGCTTCTCGCAGCGTACGTTTAGCGCGCACGATGCGTTGCGCAATCGTGGATTCGGACACCAGGAACGCTCGTGCGATTTCGTCGGTACGCAAGCCGCCCAACAGCCGCAGGGTCAATGCGACGCGGGCCTGTGCCGATAGTACGGGGTGGCATGCGGTGAAAATCAGCCGTAGCAAATCGTCGCCGATTTCGTCTTGGCGAGCAGCATCCAACGCATCGACGAAATCGGGTTCGACGTGGGTTTGTAACGCATCCATTTCATAGCCCAACTGCTCGTGTTTGCGATCGTGCAACGCAAGTTGCCGCAATCGGTCGAGGGCACGGTGTTTGGCTGTGGTCATCAGCCAGGCTCCTGGCTTGTCCGGAATGCCGTCGCGTGGCCAATGTTCCAGAGCAGTGACGAGCGCGTCTTGGGCCAGTTCCTCGGCTAAGCCAACGTCGCGTACAACACGCGCAACGCTGGCGATGACCTTGGCCGACTCGCTGCGCCAGACGGTCTCGATGGCCCGGTGGACGGCGTCGCGCGAACTCATTGTTGGGGCATTTCGGCGTTGGGGTCCATATACATCAACTCCCAGATATGACCATCCAGATCTTCAAAGGCGTGGCCATACATGAAACCGTGGTCTTGCGGTTCCCTGGGGATGGTGCCACCCGCAGCGGCGGCGCGGGCGACGAGATCATCGACCTCGGCCCGGCTCTCGCATGACAGGCACACGAGGACTTCAGTATTTTGTTTCGGATCGCATAGTGGTTTGTTGACGAAAGTCTTGAAATATTCCCGTGTGAGAAGCATGGCATAAAGGTTCTCGCCCAAGACCAGGCAAGCGGCATTCTGATCGGTGAATTGAGGGTTGAAGTCCAATCCCAATTTCCGGAAGAAGGCCATCGATGCGGCGAGGTCAATGACAGCCAGATTGACGAAAATTTGTTTGTGCATAGTGATTCGCCTAATGAGATGTTGTATCGGGAGCAGGGGTTACAGCCAAATAATCATGGCTGTTATCTCTACGACGCGTGAGACACTCGGAGATCGACAGAATATTCATTGACTGAGGGAAAACCCTGGCTATGCATAGCATGCATGGAGCACCGACCGGATCGGTCTGGCCTAGCGGAGCATGCCGGCGTGACCGGGCATGGCGCTGCCTGGCAAGGACTAGCTAAAGCACGGGCCGAGTTCGCGTATCTCGACAGTGCACCAATGAGCGGCGGGGCATTCGGCTGCGATGGCGATAGCTTCCTCGCGTGTGTCGCAGTTCAGCAGGAAAAAACCGCCGATCATTTCTTTGGCTTCCGCATAGGGGCCATCGAGCAAGCGTTGTTTGCCGTCGCGTACCTGAAGTTTGACACCTTCTTTTTCCGATTTGAGGGATTGGGCCGATTGCAGCAAACCGCGAGATTGCAGATCGTTGGCAAATTGAACCATGCTGTCGTAGGCGGCATGACCCGCCTCAGGCGTGCGCTGTGCCCGTTGGCCGATGGGTTCGACGATGAGCAGCAGAAAAGACATGACAATCTCCTGAACGAATCGAAAACCGCAGTCTAGCCGGGCAGGGGGAGGAAATGGAAGCCGGTTTGAGTCACTCGCGGCGACGGCGTGACATCTAGCGCGCCCTGGCAACGCCGTTATCGCAGCGTTGGCCGCTGATGAGCTTTCCAGACAGTAGCAGTAGACTGTGACATTCTGTATGTGGCCCTGATTGGGCGCACTGATCATTCCAGAGGATAGACGTCGTGATTGCGTTGCGGGAAGCTTATCGGGCGGGGTTGTTTCAACGGCAGCACTGGTTGCCTAATATTGTGTCCGGGGTGATTGTGGGGGTGGTGGCACTGCCGTTGGCAATGGCGTTTGCCATCGCCTCGGGAGTGAAACCCGAACAAGGCCTGTATACCGCGATCATCGCGGGTCTGTGTGTCTCGATGTTTGGGGGCAGCCGGTTGCAGATTGCCGGGCCCACGGGCGCGTTCATCGTGATCTTGGCTGCCATAGTGGCCGAGCATGGGGTGGCAGGGTTGCAGATCGCGACCTTGATGGCGGGTATCATTTTGTTTTTCCTCGGCGTTGCTCGCATGGGGGCCGTGATCAAGTTCATCCCCGCGCCGGTGATTGTGGGCTTTACCGCAGGGATCGGCGTCATCATCTGGGTCGGCCAATGGAAAGAGTTTTTCGGTTTGCCAGGTATTACGGCGTCTCATTTTCATGAAAAGTTGTGGCAGCTCTTGCAGGCCTTGCCGCATCTGCATGTCGCAACGACGATGCTGGCCGTGATCAGCCTGGCGCTGTTGATCGTGTCGCCGCGTATTCGGTATATCCGTCGCATACCAGGGCCGTTGATTGCTTTGGTGTCTGCAACCGTGCTGCAGGCACTATGGGGTTTTGAAGGTGTTGCAACGATCGGGTCTGCATTTGGCGGAGTCCCTCAGGGGCTGCCGTCGTGGCAATGGCCCGAGCTGACATTGTCGAGGGTCGTCGATTTGATCGGTCCCGCGTTTGCGATCGCCATGCTGGGTGCGATCGAGTCGCTATTGTCCGCCGTGGTGGCTGACGGCATGGCAGGAACGCGTCACAACTCCAATCAGGAGTTGATCGGCCAGGGCATTGCGAATATCGCGGCGCCCTTATTTGGCGGTATTGCGGCCACGGGTGCGATCGCGCGCACGGCCACCAATATCCGCAATGGCGGCACGAGCCCCTTGGCAGGTATCGTCCATGCGCTCACGCTGGTTGCCATCGTGGTGTTGTTGGCGCCTTTGGCGGAGTATGTGCCGCTGGCCGCACTGGCCGCGATTTTATTCATGGTGGCGTGGAATATGAGTGATCTGCCGCATTTCGCCAAAATGCTGCGCCGCGCGCCTCGAGCCGATGTGGTGATTTTGCTGGTGACGTTTTTGTTGACGGTGTTCGCCGACTTGGTGGTGGCTGTAAATATTGGTGTGATTCTGGCGACGCTGCATTTTTTGCGGCGCATGGCATCCAGTGTGGGCGTTCAGCCAATGGGAGCAGACGAGGTGCGCAGGGAGATGGCGATGGATGGCGGGACAGCCGCGGACGGCGTACTGGTCTACACCATTGAAGGGCCCTTGTTTTTTGCGGCGGTGGAGCATTTTGAGCAGGCGCTGTCGGCCACCCACACGGATCCGCGAGTATTGGTGATTTGCTTGCGCCGTGTGCCGTTCATGGATGTGACCGGACTGCAGGTACTCGAGGATGTGATCGTTCAGTTACGGTCGCGTGGGGTGCAGGTGTTGCTGGCCGAAGCGAACGCACGCGTACAGGGTAAATTACGCAAAGCCAGGATTCTTGACCTCGTTGGGCCACAGGGGATATTTGACACCCTGTCGCAGGCGGTAACTGCGGGCGGTGCGTCGTTGAATCGGGCGATGCCACAAGCGGCGGCGTAATACCCGTCATGGAAAACCGGCGGCCGGCAGTAGCCGGTCGCCGTTGCTGCGTGTCGTTTCGCGGTCTATGGGCCGCCGACTCATGCGAGACGCTGGCCGGACTGCGCATCGTCGATATGGCACGTCCGTTGGCCGCGTATCCGGTGCTGACGTGCAGATCAGCGTTTGCCGAACAGGCTGCCCCCCATTTGCAATAGATCATTCAGGCCGACTTGTCCGTCGCCATCCTGGTCCAGCAGTGATCCCAGCAAGCCGCCGCCCGCACCGCCTTGTTGGCGGAGAATATCGCGTTCCTGACTCAGCTCGGCGCCGAGGCCGCCGGCGTCCAGGTTGTTGCCCTGCATCCGCTTGGCCAGAAAGGCCATTACGATGGGCGCTAGGATTTTGAGCAGGTTAGAGGCATTGTTGCCGCCGATACCGGTGGCTTGGCCCAAGTTTTCTTCAGCGCGTTGTTGGTTGCCGCCAAAGATATTGCCCAGGATGTTGCCGCCATCAGCCTGGACGGCATTGCCCTCGGCGCCGCCTCCGAGCAGCGATCCCAGCAGTCCGCCCAGATCGGCGCCGCCGCCAGCATGGTCGCGTTGCAGCGCGCCAAACAATGCCTGTGCACCGTCGGGTTGCGAGGCGTTCTGGCCCAGCGTGCCCAATAGCATCGGCAATGCGGCACTGACTGCATCCTGGGTCTGGGCCGTATCAGTCCCCAATTGTTGAGAGATTTGCTGCAGCGGCGCGCCTTGCAACTGCGCGAGCAATTCGTCGGAAAGCGTAGTGGGGGAGTTCATGGTGTGTTTCTTCCTGGTTAAAGGTGGAGATAAGCGTACCACTGGATGGCGTCAGCGACGCGTTATTGACACTTATTGACGGTTTGCAGGACGAAATGGGGTGACCGTCCAATCAGGTCTGCGTTGGAGGACCGAGGTACACAGGGGCTGCCTCTGGGTGTTCTAATAGCGGTCGCGCTGTCGAACTACCCGCTTAATTGTTGCAACGATGACCATTCAGATTAACGACGAATTACGAACCTATATCGACCCGTTGACGGCCGAGGAGTACGAGGCGTTGGAGCGCAGTCTCTTGGACGAGGGGTGTCGTGATGCGTTGGTGCTGTGGGGTGACGTGCTGGTTGATGGGCATAATCGCTACGCCCTGTGTACCAAACACGGCATTGAGTTCAAGACGATCCAGAATACCCGTTTTAAATCGATGGACGACGTCCGTCTATGGATGATTGAAAATCATCTGGGCCGTCGCAGTGTGTCGGATTTCCAGCGGGGCGTGCTGGCTCTACGCAAAAAAGAAATCCTGCAGCAGCGGCAACAGGAGCTGCAGGCGCAACAGCCGGACGCAGGCCAGGGGGACGGCGGGACCGCGGCGCCCGCGACCGAGCCGGTCGTCATTCCCAATCGTCAGGCGCTGGCGCGTGCGGCGCGAGTCAGTAGCAATACGTTGGGTCAGATTGAAAAAATCCAAAAGGATGCCGCCCCGGAATTGGTGAGAGCGGTGCGGTCCGGCGAAATCTCTATCAATGCGGCGGCTGCGGCGGCGGCCATGCCGGTCGAGCAGCAGGTCTCTGCCGCTGCCGAAGGGCGCAAGGCGTTGAAGGAATTGGCCCGACAAGCTCGAGAGGCTAAGGCGAAGGCGAAAACCTCTACCACCGACGGTGACTCTCAAAAGGGGGCAGAGACCGAGCCGGCCATCGAAATGATCGACGACTATCCCGCCGAGGTCGCCCGTTTGCGTCGATTGGTAACGGCTTTGACAGAGGAGCGCGACGCGCTAAAGAAGAAGGTCATGCATTTGACGGTGGCCCTATCCGAGGCGCGTCAGGAAAAATAAATGGCGTGCGCGGCCCGGAATGCCCGTTGTGCAGCTTTTGTGCGCCCCGGGTAGTGCTGATAGCGAAGCCATCAGCCCGCACGGCGAAACGTCAAGTTGATGCGCGTCGCGCCCAGCAGAGGATGGGTATTGTCCTTTAGCGCAGCCACACCGTGATATCGCAAACGATCAGGGCCGCCCCACACAGCGACATCGCCATGCTGCAGAGCAACGCGTTGCGCGCGATCGCTGCGCTGCAATCCACCAAATAGAAAAATGGCCGGAATGCCTAAAGACACCGACACAATGGGGGCGTCGAAATCCCGCTCGTTCTTATCCTGATGCAGGCTCATGCGGGCGCCGGGCTGATAGCGATTGATCAGACACGCGTCGGGCTCAAAACCCTGAAAACCCGCCGCACCTGCCGCCGTGAGTGCGAGTTGCCGAAACGTCTTCGGCAGAGCGGGCCAAGGCTGGCCGGTTTGTGGGTCCAGGCGCGTATAGCGATAGCCACGCTCATCGGTAGTCCATCCGAGAGTGCCACAGTTCGTCAATGCGACCGACATGCGAAAGCCGCCTGGGGTCACCATATGACGCAGGGGCGATGCTGCAAAGATGGCGTCCAGCTCGCGCACGATGTTGTCCACGTCAGGCAAAGCCAATCCGCGCAATACGACCGCGCGCGGCCCTAATTGCACGTTACTCGGCACAATGTCTTCGGCGGCGAATAGATCCAGATTCATGGCAGAGCAGTACGGGCCATTCGAACGCAGGCGTAAGCGTCTACGCCCGGAACCTTGCTTGCGGGGTACGGCCGACAAACGGCCGGGGCGTGAATCCGAGTCATACCTGACCCGAATGATCGGCATCATTGCGGTGCCGGACCCCGGCCATTGCGGCTGAATTCGATCGGCGTTTAACCGCAGCGCAGGGCGCTGATCGAACCGTCTTTTTCAATAATCACGTTCAAACGCGTGGGGTCGTATTCCATCGTCATGAGCTCGCCGGGCTTTAACACCCGCAACTGGCTCGCATTGGCGTCTGACTGCAGATCGCTGTTGAGAGATTCCGAATAGGGTTGACCCACCTGATTCTGTACCGGCTGCGCATCGCAAGTGCTGGCGGAGCCCGAAGAAGAGCTGCCGCCACCGTACGTCGAGGTATCAGATGAGGTTTGCTGCGTTCCGGACGAGGCGCAGGCGGTCAGACCGGCGACGAGGATGACGGGAAACAGCTTGCGGATCATGAGAGCTCCTTCTTGCAAATAGTCCTTAATCATAGACCAGCTTGCCGCGCAATTTGTTCTCAGGATGCTGCCCGTTGTGCCCGGCGTTCGCGGACGGCTTTGGCCAGATCGGCCAGCACCGGCTCGGTTTGTGCCCAGCCCAGGCAGGCGTCGGTGATCGACACACCGTGACGCAATGGCACACCTGGTTTCAGATCTTGACGGCCGGCTTCCAAGTGGCTCTCGATCATAACG
>Ga0182738_1002360_pt1 | contig 22453 bp, 13 predicted proteins | sample eDN5th30CBELigMG_FD_128876 | JGI IMG/M metagenome (GOLD analysis project Ga0182738, IMG submission 128876) | Enriched Miracle-Growth compost microbial communities from Emeryville, California, USA - eDNA 5th pass 30_C BE-Lig MG (version 2)... ...
CCGCCGAGCTGGCTCGTCACCCTGAACCACAGCCGTCGCCCCACCTGTCATCTTGGCAGCAGAAATTTACTCGCCAGATATGGCGCAAATTTCGTGCCGAACAGGATTGGGACAAGCCGCCAGTGCCCCCCGGCGTCAGTCAGTGTCTTTCTTGTGACACGCCGATTGCTTGCGTCGGATGCGCTCGTTGGCGCGTCGTGCTCTGAAATTTCCGACAGCACTGCTGCACTGCGAGATGGATTTCGGCGCGGAACGGACTGTTAGCGCGGCAAACTCTCTTGCATGACTGACGATTGGAAGATGGCGGAGCTGAACTCCGCCCCTCGAATTCTGGCAGGTTGCTCGAATTCTGGCAGGTTGCTCGAATCCTGGCAGGTTGCTCGAATCCTGGCAGGCAGGCGATTCCGGAATCAGCTGCCGGTGGCGGCAATGACCCCTTCCGCCTGGAAGATCACCGGTTCCGGGCGTCCGGCAATCGTGAAAGTGAATCGTTCGGTGAATTTGCCGGGCTGATTGGGGGCGGTGATTTTGAACGGAACGATATGCACATTCTTGGCTTCGCCGGTGGGCTGTTTCATTTCAAAACAGTTTGCCGCTTCACACTGGATATGTTCGATCGTGAACGGACGTTTCCCCTGCACCACAACACGGAACTCTTTCTGATCCCCGGGCTTCAAGGTGCCCAGCGGATAGACAGGCGGCGACACCACAATGTCCGGTTCGACGCGGCCCATGACCAGAACCGGAACTTCAGGAGCATTGGCATCATCGGTGATCAGGGTGATCTGATCCTGAATGACTCCCAAGGGGGCCGTATTTTTCAGACGCACGGTCAGGGTATAAGTGACGCGGCCGGGAATCCGGGACGTTTCCTGAACGAAGGCTTCCACTTTGTCGTTGGGAACACGCACATCGCGAATGGCCCAGTCATCGCGTCCGGCATAGGCCACTTCCAGCTTGCGTTCGGACCCGGCACCGAATTCGACATTGCCGAAATCCGCATTGCCCGGTTCGGGAGTAATCACCACATCTGAGCGGATATAGGCCGTGATGGGAACGCGGACGGTCTTGGTGGCCGCCCCCTGGGGGCCATGGAAGGTGAGCGTCACATCGACGTTCGAATCTTTACGCCGCATGAACTTGACGGTGTTCATTTTCACTTCAATGAACGCCTGTTCGCGGGTTTTCAGAAAGTTCTTATCGGGCTTGGCGGCCGTGCAGCCACAGGTGGTGCCGACATTGTCGATGGTGACATCTTCTTCATAAATGTTTGTCACAACAATGGTTGAACGGGTGTCAGCTCCCCGGGCAACCGTTCCGAAGTCATGTTTGAGTTCCGAAAACATCTTTTCGGCCCAGTTCAATTCCTGGGCGAAAACAGCTGAGGACCCGCACATGACCAGAACGGCCATGATTCCACAGGCGAAAACTCGATTCATCATGGCAGGGAATCTCCTGAGGCACCTGATCGGCATGAGCAATTCGCCACGGCGAGAGGCTCGTCTATTGTAACCGGAGGGGAATCGGGACTGCAATTTTGATTCCGTTGACCCGGCAGACAGGGGGACAAATCCACATTTCCGGAGACAGGGGGCTTTTGCCGGACTGCTTCGACAGGGAAAAGCCTGAGAAAAATGCCCCGGACAAGGCCGACGGCTCCGGAATGGCCTGCAGACATGTGCAGAAACATGCCCGGTAACTGCCAGAGCGGCAAATCAAAATTCTCGAAAATCCCGCCGTAACCAGCGGGAACCGACTCCGGTATCGGGTCGTTGAAGCTGGGGGGAATACGCCGCGCGAAACGGTTCCCGGGATTTCGAAAGCCGTTACATCGTCAGCAGCTGGCGATACATCATGATGGCGGCCGGGCCGACGAGCACCACGAAAATGCCGGGGAAGATGAACAGCACCAGCGGGAAAATCATTTTCACGGCGGTCATGGCCGCTTTTTCTTCCGCCAGCTGGCTGCGTTTGATCCGCATGCTGTCCGACTGCACGCGCAGAGCCTGCGCAATGGATGATCCGAACTTGTCGGCCTGAATCAGAATCGCGGCCAGGGCCTTGACGTCGTCGACGCCGGTGCGGACTCCCAGATCGTGCAGCACCTCGCGGCGGTTGCGTCCCATCTGCAGCTGAAAGTTGGCGTGGCTGATTTCGGCGCAGATGTCGGTGGCTCCTTCGCTGAGTTCTTCTGAAACTCGCCGCATGGCCGCGTCGAGTCCCAGTCCGGCCTCGACACAGACGACCAGCAGGTCCAGTGCATCAGGCAGGGACAGAAAGATGCGTTCTTTGCGACCATGCGCCAGCAGTGTCAGAATCAGATCCGGCAGAAACAGTCCCAGTCCCCCGCCGATGCCGGCATACAGCAGACTGTCGGTGTTGAAGCCTTTGAAAATCAGGGAGGTGGCCCCGGTCAAAAAGGTCAGCGCTCCCAGGGAGATGACCTTGATGGCCAGAAAGACCGTCGGAGCATTCGGGGAGCTGAATCCGGCATTGGCCAGTTTGACCCGCAGATTGCTCTGTTCGAGTTCCGTCTTGGGTTCGAGCGCCTTCGACAGGGCCGGCGCTGCTTTTTTGAAGGCCGAAGCCAGTCCGGTGTCTTTGGGGGCCTCGCCGCGCTTGCGGGGATCTTTCAGAACTTCCAGACGCTCGGCCGCGCGGGAATCTTTCGTCGAAAAGGCCGTCATGATCGCCCAGATTCCGGCTGCGACAGCCCCGAAGACGGCGATCGGAATCAGCTGCATTGTCAGGTGAGGGTCCATTCTCAGACTCGCTTCCGAAAATCGTACTGGGTGTTCTCAATGGCAGACGGAAATGCCCTGGCGGGCACGGCGTGCTCGGAAAGCCCGGACCCTGGCATAGGCCGGTTTAGAGCAGGTTGCTCTCGCCTGAGCCCGCGCAGCACGTGTTTCACTTGATGAAATGAAACACGCCGCGTGGCGGAACGCGGCCCATGCGGGAGTGATGCGCTCTAGCCTTTGTTCTGTCATGTCCGGCCTTGAATTCCCGGTGTTTCACTGGAATCCGTGTGATCGATCATTTGCAACGCCGCTCTAGACTTTGATGGTGATGATTTTCTTGATGGTCAGGGCCCCGAGCACCTGCAGGAAGATGGCCACGCCCACCATCTGTTTGCCGATCTCGTCGGTGAACAGCATCATCACGTAGTCGGGATTGAGCTTCCACACGGCAAAGAACAGCAGAATCGGCAAGGCCATCAGCACAATGCCGCTGATCCGGCCTTCCCCGGTCAGAGCCTGCACCTGGCCCAGAATGCGGAAGCGATCGCGGATGATGTGTCCGATTTTGTCGAGAATTTCGGCCAGATCCCCCCCGGACTGGCGCTGGATGGCCACGGCCATGGCAAAGAACTTGTAGTCCATGTTGGGCATGCGCTGGTACAGGTTTTTCAGCGCCTGCTCGATGGGAATCCCCAGGTTCTGCTCTTCATAGGCAATGTTGAATTCTTTAGAGATCGGGTCGGGCAGTTCGTCGACAACGACCTTGAGTGCGGAAGCCAGCGAATGGCCGGATCGCAATGCCCGGGCGATCAGCTCCATGGCATCGGGCAGCTGTTTGGCGAACTTTTTGAACCGCCGCCCCCGGCGGAACATGAGCCAGGCGAATGGCATCCCGGCTCCGCCCAGAATGCAGAGCGGATAGGTCGGAATGGGCAGACGCAGCACAATGCCTGCGGTCAGGCCGATTCCGGCACAGACCAGCATGATCAGAATGAACTTGTCGGGGCTGATATTGGTATCAGCCTGAATATAGAGCAGTCGGAGATTGCTGAACCGCTCCATCATCTTGCCGGCGATGCTGGAGACGCCGTTCATGCTTTCCTTGACCAGAGTCTCGCGGCTGGCGGCGGGAGTTCCTTTGGCGCTCTTTTTTCCGGCCAGTTGATCGAGCCGGCTTTCCACCGAGGTGTTGCCGGCACTGTCAAAGAGCATGAAGATGGCCCCCAGCAGCCCGGTCACGCCGATAAAGGCAATGATCGAGGCCAGCAGGGGAGAAATCTCGATGGCAAGCAGAGAAAACATGGTGAACCCGGGGTGATGCGTGCGAGCCTGGGGGCGAAGGGGGCTGACCTGGAAAAAAGGCTGGAGTCATTCCTGCCCGACCGCTGTCAATGTCCGATGTGACGGGCCTGAAACAGGTTGTTCGGCAGGCGCACGCCGGCCGCTTCGAGGCGGTTCATGAACGCGGGGCGCACCCCGGTCGCTTCAAAGTGGCCGAAGGCTTTGCCGTCGGCATCGATGCCGTCCTGGGCGTATTTGAAAATGTCCTGCATGATGATGGTGTCCTGCTCCATGTTCAGGACTTCGGTGATATAGGTGATTTTTCGCGGTCCTCCCTGCAGACGGCTGGCCTGAATGATCAGGTCGACCGCCGAGGCCAGCTGGTGCCGAATGGCTTTCAGCGGCAGATCGGTTCCCCCCATGGTGACCATGGTTTCAATACGGGCCACGGCATCGCGCGGGGTGTTGGCATGCACGGTGGTCATGGACCCTTCGTGGCCGGTGTTCATCGCCTGCAGCATGTCGAGCGTTTCCGGGCCGCGGCATTCGCCGATGATGATCCGGTCCGGTCGCATACGCAGGGCGTTTTTTACCAGGTCGGTCGCGGTGATCTGTCCTTTGCCTTCGATGTTCGCCGGACGGGTTTCGAGCCGCAGCACATGTTCCTGTTGCAGCTGCAGTTCTGCCGCGTCTTCAATCGTGATGACACGCTGATCTCCGGGGATGAAGCTGGAGAGTGTGTTGAGCAGTGTCGTTTTTCCGGAACCGGTTCCGCCGCTGATGATGATGTTCAGCCGGGCTTTCATGGCCCCTTCCAGCAGCATCACCATTTCGGGAGTAAAGGCACCGAAGCGCAGCAGGTCTTCCAGCGCCAGGGGGCGCGATCCGAATTTCCGGATCGTCAGGGCCGGGCCGTCCAGAGCCAGGGGAGGAATAATGGCATTCAGACGGGAACCGTCCGGCAGGCGGGCATCGCACATGGGAGACGTTTCATCGATCCGGCGTCCCACGCGGGACACGATGCGGTCGAGAATCTGCAGCAGATGATCGTTGTCGCGGAAGGTGACATCGGAACGGACGATGCGCCCCCCTTTTTCGATAAACACCTTTTTGGGGCCGTTGATCATGATGTCGGCGACCCCTTCCTGCTTCATCAGGATTTCCAGCGGGCCGAACCCGAAGGTTTCATCAAGCACCTCTTCGATCAGACGCTCCCGTTCGGAGCGGTTCAACAGCGGATTTTCGGTGTCGCACAGATGCTCGACCACCAGCCGGATTTCCCGGCGCAGTGTGTCCCCCTGCAGTTCGCCGAGCCGGTTCAGATCGAGCTTGTCGACCAGTTTTCCGTGGATCAGGCGTTTCAGGCTTTCAAAGTCATCCGGGGACGGTTCTTTGCGAAGTCGTGATGCTGTGGTGGGAAGTGCCATGGCGCGAACTGTGTTGAAAACCGTGGGGGGACGGGGATGGTCGATCAGGGGTGACATTCCGCCACCCGGACGAATCGCATTTCTGTTGCGTCACGATTCCCGTCACTCCAGATCACTCCGCAGGCATTGCTTCGTGAGAGGTGAATTTCTGGCAGGGATGAGGATCGCGGCGAGTGTTGTGAGGCCGTCGTGTGTCCGGGAGACAGACCTTGATCGAGACCGGCTGAAGGTCGTCTCAGATCGACTGTAGGTCACAAACCGGTGCGCGGCGTCCGCTTTTCCGGATGTGGTGAGAAAAGAAAACGTCTCGGGGGTTCTGAAGTTGTGACCCGGTTCTGCCGACTGTGCGGATTGCGCCTGCGGAGTGTATCTGTGGTGTATGCCGACATGTCCGTGAAGGGTTTGTGTGGCCTTTGACTGTCAGGCAGGCAAGGCAAAGATACGGAGATTTCGATTGACTAACGGCATCTTGCTCTTTACGCTCACATGATGGATTAATGAAAGTTGATGTTTCTGCCGAATGCAGAAAGCACCGACTTTGACCGACCGATCCCGGATTCACGAAGAAATCCCAGGAACGGCGGTCTCCAGCCTGGGAGCCTCGCGAAACCGCATACTCTGCCGGACCGTTTTTGAGAGTGGAGGATTTCGAAAGTCTTCAGGCTGGCGTTCAAAAATTGTCGGGGGGCCGCTTCATGAAGCGGAGCCGGGCGTTCGATTCAGGTGCAGGATGCACCTGCTGCGCCTGAAGTCAGAGACTCTTTTCAGATTCATTTGAGGAAGCCCTGGTCTGTCTGCTCTTCTGCGGAAGAAAGACGAAGACGGGAATTCCTGCCTGTTGACCCGGATTTGCCCTGGATTGATCGGGATGGATTTCGGCTCAGGTTGGTCGGGTTGTTCCGCTCCAGTGAATTTGAATCATGGAAACTGATTCATTAAGGAATTCTGGTCCCCGAAGGACATGATGAGTGATTCGGGAATCTGTTTGAACTTCGTATCTTCAACAACTGCTTGCCTTCCTGAGATCCGTGGGGGCCTTCCCCACCCTGCCGACTTGTTATCCGTAACCCTTGGCTCGGTCTGGCTGAACAGCGTTGTCAGTCTGGTGTGAGCCGCCAGCCCCGAAACATTCGTGGCTGGAATGAGTTGCCCCGCCTGAAGTGGAGATCACAGCATGGCTCTGCGAACCTCGTGTGCTCCTGCGCACTTTGAACAGCTTTCGCGTCGTGGATTTCTGCAGGTCGGTGTGCTGGCCGGCACAGGGCTGACTCTGCCCCAGCTGCTCGCACGTCAGGCTCGGGCGGGCCTGAAAGACTATCCCAATTTCACCGGCACCGCGAAGTCGATCATTCATATCTTCCTGCCCGGGGGAATTGCCCAGCAGGAATCCTTTGATCCCAAGCCTTATGCCCCGATCGAATATCGCGGCGAAATGAAGTCGATCGAAACGAAGCTGAGCGGAGTCCGCTTCGGGGAAACATTCAAGCAGACGGCCCAGATCGCAGATAAGCTGTGCGTCATTCGCTCGATGACTCACGGGGAAGCCGCCCATGAACGTGGCACTCATAACATGTTCACCGGATATCGTCCCAGCCCGGCGCTGGTGTATCCGTCGATCGGCTCGGTGATCAGCCTGCAGCTGGGGAGCCGCAATAATCTGCCCCCTTATGTGTGCGTGCCCAATGTGCCGAATGAATTCGCCGGGAGCGGCTATCTGAGCTCGGCGTTCGCTCCGTTTGCGCTGGGAAGTGATCCGGCGGCGAAGGGATTTCAGGTCCGAGATCTTGAACTGCCCAAAGGAGTGGATGACAACCGGTTTGCCACCCGCCGCACGGCACTGGAAGCGGTGAATGAGCATTTCCATCGTCGCGAGGCCTCTGACCAGATCACGGCCATGGATTCATTCTATGAATCGGCCTACAACCTGATTTCGTCTCCCCAGGCCCGGGAAGCCTTCGACCTGGAAAAAGAATCGGCGGAAATCCGCGATAAATACGGCCGCAACACGGCCGGTGCCCGTATGCTGCTGGCCCGCCGTCTGGTGGAAGCGGGAGTCCGGCTGGTCAATCTGACTTATGGCGGCTGGGACATGCACGACAACATTGTGCGTGGCTTCAACAATACCGGCCCGGCCCTCGATCAGGCCTTTGCGGCGCTGATTCGCGATCTCGAAGAACGGGGACGCCTGCAGGAGACACTGGTGATGGTCTCTTCGGAGTTCGGCCGGACTCCCAAGATGAATAATACCGCCGGTCGCGATCACTGGCCGAAGGTCTTCAGTCTGGTGCTGGCCGGAGGGGGAATCAAGCAAGGGCTGGTCTATGGCTCCTCCAATGCCACGGCCAGCGAACCGGAAGACAATCCGGTGGGAATCGAAGACCTGTTCACGACGGTCTATCACACACTCGGCATCGTCGCGGACAAAGAGATGATGTCACCCGGTAATCGCCCGATCGAAATCATCGACGGCGGGGATGTGCTGAAAGACATTCTGGCCTGAAATCGCTTCGGCAGGCATGTTCCGGACCGGCGTGCAGGAGATGTCGCCGTGCCGGTTCCTGGCGGCTGCCGGAGGATGCAGGAACTGTGGCAGTGCCTGCCCTGTGTGGCAGGCGGTCTGTCAGGCTGAAATCATGGAAATCTGCTTGCTTCGCAGGGGGGGCGGCATGCTGTGGAATCTCAGAACCCGGCTTCGGGTTGGTCTTGCTCTTGTCATTGGTCTGCTGAGTTGTTGCGTGTCGGCTCAGGCCAGCCAGCCGCGCTTCCAGCATCTCTCGCCCCTGTCCGCGCAGCGCGGAACCGAAGTGGATGTGATTCTGTATGGCGATCAGCTCGCCGATGCGGAAGAAGTGCTGCTTTATGATTCCGGAATGAAGGTGGTGGCCTTTGAACCGCTGGATGCCGGTGATGAAAAGAAACAGGGCAAACGGGTGAAAGTCCGTTTCCAGATTGCGGCAGATTGCCCGCTGGGAGCTCAGCGGATGCGGATTCGAACCCGCACCGGGTTGTCGGATCTGAAGAATTTCCATGTCGGTGCCCTGCCCGTCAGTGCTGAAAAAGAGCCGAACACCCAGTTTGAAACGCCGCAGGAAATTGCGCTGAATACCTCGGTCGAAGGGCGGATCGATCGCGAAGACGTGGACTATTACGTGATCGAGGCCAAAAAGGGGCAGCGCCTCACTGCCGAAATTTTCGGCCAGCGATTCGGCCGTTCCACCGGCCCCAGTTATTTCGACCCTTATCTGGCCATTCTGAATGCCGACCGGTTCGAACTGGCGACCAATGATGACACGCCGCTGGTCTGGAATGATGCCGTGGTTTCCATCATCGCCCCGGCGGATGGAAAATATTTTGTGCAGGTGCGCGACGCGTCTTACAACGGCGATGGCCAGGCTTATTACGTTCTGCATGTCGGTGAGTTTCCCCGTCCACTGGCGGTGCTGCCGGCCGGCGGACGTCCGGGGGAAAAACTGAAGGTCACGTTCCTGGGAGATATCTCCGGCCCGATCGAGCGCGAAGTCACACTGCCGTCGCAGATCTCTGAAGAAAACTTCGGGCTGGATGTCAGTGATGATCGGGGAATTGCTCCGTCCCAGCATCCGTTTCGCGTTGTCGATCTGGAAAACGTGATGGAACAGGAACCGAATAATCAGCGGAATCTGGCCACTGCCGGCCCGCTGCCTGGTGCGTTCAATGGAGTGATCGGCGAGAAAGGGGATATCGACTTCTTTCGTTTTGCCGCGAAGAAAGATGAGTCGGTGACGGTGGAAGTTTTTGCCCGGCGCATCCGGTCCGGACTCGATCCGGTGATTTCCGTGCATCAGGCCAGCGATGGCAAACAGCTGGGCAGCGATGATGACAGCCGGGGCGTGGACTGCGCCGTGAAGCTGAAAGTTCCGGCCGACGGAGAGTATGTCGTGGCCATTCGCGACCACCTGCACCGGGGCGATCCGACTTATACCTATCGGGTGGAAGTGACCCGGGTGCAACCTCAGCTGCATGCCGAGCCGGTGGAGTTCGCCCGGTACACTCAACAGCAGATCATCATTCCGCAGGGAGCCGGTTCCGGCATCGTGGCGAACATTCAGCGCCGGGAATTCGGAGGAGCGGTGAATTTCCGCAGTCCCGAACTTCCCCCCGGCGTGCGACTGGAATGCCCTGAAGGCTGGCGGGCCGACGGCACGGCCTCCGTGGTTTTCTATGCCGATGAAAATGCTCCGCTGTCGGGCCGGTATTCGGCGATTACCGCCTTTGTCGACGATCCTAAGCAGCCGAACCTTAAGGTCGAAGGCGAGCTGCGCCAGGATGTGCTCATGATCCGGGCGAACAACAATGATCGTGTCTGGCAGGAGCGCATGCATCGGCTGCCGATCGTGGTGACGGAAAAAGCTCCTTTCAAATGCTGGATTGAAACACCACCGGTGCCGGTCGTGCGAGGCGGTTCATTCAACCTGATCGTCCATTGTGAAAAAGCAGCCGGCTGGGATGAAGAAATCCGCATGCAGCTGCTGCAGAATCCTCCCGGGGTCAGCTCGAATGGATCGGCCAAGATTCCCAAAGGGGCCACTCAGGGGGTGATTGCCATCAATGCCTCTGACAAGGCCGCGGAACGGGAAAGCCAGATTGCGGTCCGCTGCACGGCCAGGCATGCCGGCGGCGACTATGAACTGTGTACGGCCTTCGCGCCGATTCGCGTGGAAGAACGCTATCTGAGCTTCGAGTTCGCGCAGGGTGCCGTGGAACAGGGAAAAGAAACGCCCTATCTGGTGAAAGTGACGAAACGCAAGGATTTCGAAGGGGAAGCCAATGTGCAACTGCTCGGGCTGCCTGCGAACGCCACCGCGGAGCCACTGAAGCTGAAGAAAGACATGACGGAACTTCTTTTCACGATCAAGGCGGCCGCAAACACCCCGGTCGGCATGAGTCAGAACGTGATTTGCCGGGTTGAAGTTCCTGAAAATGGCAGCACGATTGTCCACAGTCTGGGCAGTGGCCGGCTGCGTGTGGATAAACCGGCTCCGCCGCCCAAGGCGTCGACTCCGGCTCCGAATGCTTCCAACCCGCCCCCTGCCGCGGTTGCCAAGGCCGCAGCCCCGCCCAAACCGCTGTCCCGCCTGGAACAGTTGCGCCTGCAGCAGCAGGAACGCGCCGGAAAAGGAGAATAGACTCGATGAGCTGTCCCTCCCCTGAATTCCCAGTCTGCTGTTGTCGGAAACTGCTGCGCCAGGCTCTGGCGCTCACGGCCTGCGTGGTGGCCGCTTCGTTCACCAGTGCCGGTGCGTCCGACCTGGTGCAGCTGCATACCTATCCCGGTGAAATCAAGCTGACCACGCGGCGGGCCAGTCAGGCAGTGCTGGTTCAGGGAGTCTACAGCAACGGGCTGACGCGCGATCTGACTTCCCAGGCGGACTGGAAGATCAGCCAGGACAATATTGTGCGCCGAGAGGGGACGCGCCTGCTGCCTGTCGGCGACGGCAAGTGCGAACTGGTGATCAGCGTGGACGGGCAGACCCGTCGGATTCCGGTCACGGTCGAACGGGCCGGGGAGGATCGGCCGGTCAGCTTCAAGCTCGATGTCATGCCGATCTTCATGAAGGCCGGCTGCAACACCGGCAGTTGTCATGGAGCCGCACGCGGAAAAGACGGCTTCGGCCTGTCATTGTTCGGGTATGACCCGGAAGGGGATTATTTTCGGATCACCCGCGAGCAACTGGGGCGGCGTGTGAACCTGGCTGTGCCGGAAGCGAGCATGATGGTGGAAAAACCTGCAGGTGCGGTGCCGCATACCGGTGGCAAGCGCTATGAGATGGATTCCCCGATGAATCAGGTGATGGTCGAATGGATCCGGAACGGGACTCCCCATGATCCGGAGAATGTTGCCCATTGTGTCTCGATCGATCTGTATCCCCGGCAGGCGGTGCTCGACGGGGCGGGTGAAACGCAGCAGCTGCTGGTGGTGGCGACCTATTCCGACGGCACGGTGCGCGATGTGACCAGGCTGGCCGCATTCTTTTCCAGTAACGACGTCAGTGCGCAGATCAGCGAAACCGGTTTGGTGACCGCCGGCGAACGGGGCGAAGCCTTCGTCATGGCCCGGTTTGACGTCCACACCCAGGGATCACAGTTTCTGACTCTGCCCAAAGGTCTGAAGTACGCGCCGAACAACGAAGAGCCGGCCAACTATGTCGATGAACTGGTCAATGCCAAGCTGAAGAAGATCCGTCTGAATCCTTCGGAGTTGTGCACTGATGAAGAATTTCTGCGCCGGGCCTCGATCGATCTGATCGGGCTGGTTCCGACGCCGGAAGAGTATACGGCCTTCATGGCAGACAAGACTGCCGACAAACGTACAAAAAAGGTGGATGAACTGCTCGGCCGGAAAGAGTTCACAGAACTCTGGGTGGCCAAATGGTCGGAATGGCTGATGATGCGTTCCGGAGGACAGAATCAGATCTCGGACAAATCGATCGTTCTGTATTACCAGTGGCTGGTGGATCAGGTGGCCAACAATGTGCCGACCAATGAAATGGTCCGCAGCATTCTGGCCTCGAGCGGGGGGACCTTCTCCAATCCGTGTACGAACTTTTATGAACTGGAACGCAACCAGCTGAAAGTGGCCGAAAACGTGGCCCAGGTGTTCATGGGGATGCGGATTCAGTGTGCCCAGTGCCATAACCATCCGTTCGACCGCTGGACGCAGGATGAGTACTATGAATTCGCGGCATTCTTTTCACAGATCGGCCGCAAACGCGGGGAAGACGTGCGCGAGCAGGTGATCTTCAACCGGGGCGGCGGAGAAGTGAAGCATCCGGTGACCGGCAAGAATGCCGTTCCGAAGTTTCTGGGAGGAGCCCGTCCTGATGTGGCCGGCAAAGACCGCCGCGAGGTGCTGGCCAACTGGCTGGCCTCGCCGGAGAATCCGTTTTTCGCCCGAAACTTTGCCAATCGGATCTGGCATCACTTCTTCGGAATCGGAATCGTCGAGCCGGTGGATGACGTGCGGATCTCCAATCCGCCGTCGAACCCGGAACTGCTCGACGCCCTGGCCGAAAAATTCACGGCCTACAATTATGACTTCCGGAAGCTGGTGCGTGACATCTGCCTGTCAAAAACGTATCAGCGTTCCACGCGCCGCAATGAAACCAATGCGACCGATGAGCTGAATTTCGCACACCAGTCGGTCCGTCGCATCAAGGCGGAATCGATGCTCGACATTATCAGTCAGGTGACGCAGACCCGAGACGATTTCAGCAAGCTGCCGGCGGGAGCACGGGCCGTGCAGATTGCCGACGGAAACATTTCGACCTACTTCCTGACGACATTCGGCCGGGCCAAACGCGAAACCGCCTGCTCGTGCGAAGTGCGCATGGAGCCGACCCTGTCGCAGGCACTGCATCTGATGAATGGCGATACGGTGAACACCAAAATGATTCAGGGAGGCGTCTTGAAACAGGCTCTGGATGCCAAGCTGCCTCCGCTGGAGATCGTGGACAATCTGTATGTGCGCTGCCTGTCCCGGCATGCGACTCCGGAAGAACTGAACACTCTCAAGCCTCTGTTTGCCGACGGGGCCGATGTTTCCAAAGCCCTGGAAGATGTGTACTGGGCTCTGCTCAATTCACGGGAGTTCCTGTTTAACCACTGAGAACTGCTTGTGACGTACCGCGAACAGAACCGCTCAAGTGATGAGAATTTCTTTTCCATGAGCGGATCGGGGCAAGTTTTGTCAGAGGGGCTCAGTCAGTTTCCATTCGTGCACGGCGCAGCGGTTTCGTCGGGCACACGAAGAAATTCGCGGTCCTTGGAAATTCCTGTTCCCCTGCCCTGGTCCTGCCTGCGGAATCCCGCCGTTGCCTGAATCTGGTTGGTCATGCCCATGAATGCCGGCTTTCTGAAATTGCTGTCTGTTTCCTGCCGTTCCCTGTCTGTCTGTTTCGCAGGGGAGCAGGTCTGGCACCCGCTGCTGCTGGGAACTCTGATCACGGCAGTCCTGTTCGGAGGAGGGAGCATCGCGGTGCAGGCCGAGGAGAATAAGCCGGCGGAGCAGAAGATCACCTATAACGATCATGTGCTGCCGCTGTTTCGCGCCAAGTGCGGCTCCTGTCACAATGCCAATGATCAGCGCGGGGGCCTGACCCTGGACAATTATGCAGCCATGATGAACGGGGGCTCCTCCGGCGCTTCCATTGAGCCAGGAGATGCTGGGAACAGCTATCTGTTCAGCCTGGTCACACATGACAGCGAACCGCATATGCCCCCGAAGGCCGACAAACTGCCGGCTGCCGAACTGGCCATCATTGAAAAATGGATCAATCAGGGCGCACTCGAAAACGCCGGCAGTGTGGTGGCGGTGAAAAAGAAGCCCAATCTCACCAAGATCGAGGTTTCCACCAAACGCCCGGCCGAAGTCGCTGTGCCTGGCAAATATCTGGGAGACCCGGCACTGGTGCCGGCCCATCCCAATGCGGTCACGGCGCTGGCTGTCAGTCCCTGGGCCTCCCTGGGAGCGGTGTCCGGGTATCGTCAGGTGGCCCTGTTCGATTCGAACACCCTGCAGCCCTGGGGAACGCTGCCGTTTCCTGAAGGTCAGCCTGAAGTGCTGAAGTTCAGCCGCAATGGTTCGCTGCTGCTTGTCGGCGGCGGGCATGGCGGTGCCAGCGGGCGCGTGGTGGTGTATGACGTCCGCACCGGGGAACGAAAGATCGAACTGGGCGATGAATATGATTCGGTGCTCGCGGCGGACATCAGCCCGGACCAGACGCTGATTGCGCTGGGAGGCCCCAAAAAGGTGCTCCGGATCTATTCCACGGCCACCGGGGAACTGCTCGCGGAAGTCAAAAAACATACCGACTGGATCACCACTCTGGAGTTCAGTCCGGATGGCGTGCTGCTGGCCTCGGGTGACCGCAGTAACGGGCTGATCGTCTGGGAAGCGGTCTCCGGCAATCTGTTCTATGACCTGCAAGGCCACAAAAAAGCGATCAGTGATGTCTCCTGGCGGCCTGACAGCAATGTGCTGGCCTCGGCCAGTGAAGACGGCACCATCAAGCTCTGGGAAATGCAGAACGGCGGGACGATCAAATCCTGGGCCGCTCATCCTGCCGGAGTGACCTCGGCCGATTACACCCGGGACGGACAAATTGTTTCGACCGGCCGCGACCGCATCACCCGACTCTGGAAAGGGGATGGTGCCAAGGTCCGCGATTTTCCGGCCACCACGGATATCGCTCTGGAAGTGGCCTATGACTCTGAAGGGAATCGGGTGCTGACCGGGGACTGGACCGGCAGGATCTGGATCTGGTCTGCCGCCGACGGCAATCTGCTGGGGCAACTGGCGACCAATCCGGCCGAGTTGAATACCCTCCTCGCGGCGTCCCAGACGGAAGTGCAGACCCTGCGGCAGCAATTGCAGGCTCAGCAGAAAGGGGAAGCCGCTCTGGCTGCAAAGCTGGCTGCCCGCAAGCAGGCTGCTGATGCGGCGGCCCATCAGGTTCAGCAGGCTCAGGACGCCTTGAAAGCCGCAGCGGCATCAAAAGAGCAGGCAGAACAGGCTGCCCAGGCTGGCCCGGCCTCCATTTCCTCGGCAGAAGGAAAACTGAAGACTGCGCAGGCGGCCCTGGCCACACTCGAAACCGGTCTTGGCAATCGGCAGGCAGCCCAGGCCGCCATTCAGAAAAAGCAGGGCGAACTGGCCCCGGGCATTCAGAAGCTGACGGCGCAGGTTCAGCAGGCCACCCAGGCAGTGCAGGCTCTTTCGAAAGAAGCACAGGCCAAAGCTCAGGCGGCCCGTCCGACTGCGGAAGAGACCGCGGCACTGGAAGCGGATGCCGCTGTGAAGCAGGCCGTTGCAGCCCGTCAAAGTCAGGCCCAGGCAGCGCAGGCTCAACTGGCCGGACAGCAGAAAGCTCTGGCTGGTCTGCAGCAGGAACTGCAACAGGCCCAGAATGCCCTGGCTGGATTGAATACCCAGTTCAGCGCCGGGGCCGCTGCAATTCAGAAGGAAACCGAACTGCAGACACAGGGCCGGAAAGCCGTGGCCCAGGCTCAGGCCGAACTCAATGCGGCCCAGCAGGCGTTGAAGGCCTCACAGGCTCAACTGGCGACAGCCCGACAGGCTGAACAGACCGCCACAAAGACTCTGGCCGAAGCTCAGGCCCGGTTGAAAACGGCTCAGGCCGCTGCCGCCGTGACTCCGGAAGAACAGAAGGCGCTGGATGCCGCCCGCGCGGCGGTTTCGGCGACTGCCGCCCGATTGAAGACGGCCGAAGCGAAGGCCGGCCAGCTGCAGAAACTGAAGGCCGGCGCTCCGGCGACTGCCGCAGTCAGCCCTTGAGCGACCTGCAGGCGTTCAACGGTTGCGAACCCGTTGCGAACAAGCGGGCATCCCCTCGGTGGAGAGAATTCTTCGCCGGAGCGCAGATCGCGACTGGTGCCGTCCTGGATTTCTGCGGTGATTCTGCCGGGAATGCTCCCCTGCACTTTTCGCTGTGGCAGGCAGATGTCCGTCCCGGCACGTATCAGCGATGCCGAATGCCATTGTTTCGCAAAAAGGCGAGTTCTGGGGGCTTTGTGTCCGTTCGACTTGAGTGATTTTTTCTAATTCAGGAAAGTGTAAGGGAAGTTGTAGACAAGAATTCAATTTTACTTATAGTGCATCCACTGTGCCTGAAAAAACAACTCCGGATGAGGATGTCGCACTATGGTTCGCGCAATTTGGAACGGAGTCGTACTGGCAACGTCTGAGCACACGGAACTGCTTGAGGGCCAGCACTATTTTCCCCCTGGAACCGTCGATGCGGCCCATCTCGTTCGCAGTTCCACCATGCAGAACTGCCTGTGGAAAGGTGTCTCGCAGCACTTCCACATTGAAGTCAACGGGCAGGTGAACCCGGATGCCGCGTGGTGTTTCCCGGAGCCGAAGCCGGAAGCCCGCGATCTGCGGAATTACATTGCTTTCAATGACACAGTGAGCATCGAAATCGTGGCCATCAACGACCTGTGTGTCGCCGGTCACTGAATCTGCACTGTGATCCTGGGCTGTGCGATTCCGCGCTGTGTTCTGTCGACTCCCCTGCCCGGTCTGGCTCTTTGAGCGCGTCCGGCCGCACAGCAGGTCTGTCTGCCGGCCCCGGGGTTTCGGGCTCCCGGGGATTCTGATTGTGCCCCGGTCGATCTTTCGTTGACACAACGACGTTCTCTTGTCAGTCTGTCGCCTGCATGGAATCGGCCGGCATGTCTGCGGCGACAGGTCCGGCAGTCACTGCTCCGGGCAGGTGCTGGTGCTGCTCCGGTCCTGAGATTTCAGCAACGCAGTGTCAGCATCGCTGTGGTTGTGAACAGATTTTGCGGGTGTAGCTCATTTGGCAGAGCGCTAGCTTCCCAAGCTGGAGGTAGCCGGTTCGAGCCCGGTCACCCGCTTTTTTTCTTCTTTTCCCCCTGCTTTTCTGGGGGCTGCCCTGTTCTGCGGGCAAGTGAAATGGTTTCTTCGGGGGAGGGGCAGGCAAGCTTCTGAGCCGGAAATTCGCAAGAATTCTGAAAGATCCGCGGCGTCACAGAGCCCGTCTGCAGAAATCCTGTTTATCTGTGTGTGATCTGCGAAGAATTGGAGTTGATCTTCACGATTTCTATATGAATAATTCGGCCATCATGCCGGGGACCCTCTGTGTTTCCGGCGTCTCAAATCCGAGTTGTCCAGCGTGCGGCCCACTCAGTTCACCCCTCTGGTGGTGACGGTGCCGAAAAAATCGCGACCGGGCAAGCCATGCAGTCTGTCTGCCGGCAAAAGGGATTGCTGCTCAGAATGCAGCGTGAGAAATCCGGAAGCCAGGAATTCTCGATCTGACTGCCTGATCTGTCTGGCGGTGTCATTTTCCTGGCATCCTCCGGCAAATCCGCAGGTTGACATTCTCCAGCGCCGTGTCCGGGACCAGAGCCAGGCCGGGTGAGTGCGGCAGTGACTGCCGACAGGCAGGAAACAGATCTGGAAGATCGTGGGGAAACACGGGAATTGCTCTGGCGAGTGTGGTGGTGTGTTTCTGTCTGGTTTCAGGACACGAGCTCGTACCGGGAAACGCCGGTGTTGTGGAATGATTGTTTCGTATTCTCATTTTTTGGCGGAAATCGACCATGTCAGCGCGAACAAAACTCCGTGGATTCACACTTATTGAATTGCTGGTGGTGATTGCGATCATTGCCATTCTGATTGCCCTGCTGTTGCCGGCGGTGCAGCAGGCCCGGGAAGCGGCCCGTCGCTCCCAGTGTAAAAACAATCTGAAGCAGCTCGGGCTGGCCATGCATAACTATTACGATGTGTATGGCATGTTTCCGCTCTCGCAGGGAAAAACCCAGGCCGGTGCCACGGCTGCCAACGGCGATAACGTCACCGGGTATTACAAATCCCGGAGCGCCCACATGGCCATGCTGCCGTATCTGGATCAGGCCGCGCTCTATAACGAACTCGATCAGAATGCCAGTTGGGATTACAACCCGTCATCGGCCACCCGACCGACGAATTACGCGCTGGCCCGTACCCGGATTGCGGCGTTTCTGTGCCCGTCCGATCTGATTTACACCGGAACCAATGCCGGCACCTACAGCAACATGCCCGGCTGCAGTTATGGAGTGAGTGCCGGACCGAACACGTTTTACAGTGTGGGCCTGGCCGATCAGACCGGCATGTTCAACTTTCAGCGGAACGTGACATTTGCCGACGTGCTGGACGGCAGTTCCAACACCATTGCTGCTTTCGAAACGATCGTCGGCGATGGCGACAACAACAGCTATGATGCCCGGCGCGATATCGTCAAAGGGGCCTCCGGCAGCTGGCCTGGCAACAGTTTCTGGACGCAGGCACAGCTGCACGGCTATGGGCCGGCCTGCCAGTCGGCCGGCAGTGCTGCCAACTCTTACAGCTTTCGCGGGGCCACCTGGGCCAATGGGCTGATGGGCGTGACCATTCTGAACACTCTGGTTCCACCGAACTGGCAATATCCCGACTGTGATCAGTCCACCGGCGGCGTCACCGATGGTCCGGGAACCTATGGAGCCCGCAGTCGGCATGTGGGCGGGGTGCAGGGATTGCTGGCCGATGGTTCAGTGCGATTCATCTCCGAGAATCTGGACCTGAACACCTGGCAGAGCCTGGGCTGCATTTCCGATGGCCGAACTCTGAGCGAGTTCTAAGAACTCCTCACAAAGCCTTCCGTGATCCGCTCGCGGACAGGAAATTCTCATCATGTGAGAGGTTTTGTTCACGGCTCTAAAATTTCTGGCCAGCTTTGTCGCGATCCGCCCACATCCAGCAACGTTTGTGGGTGGTTTTGTTTGAGCCAGTGGATCTGGGCCAGGTGCAGGGGGCAAGGGCCAGCGGGTCAGGGAGACGGGATCAGGGAGACGGGGTCAGGGGGCGGCTGGATGAAGTGTATTCCGACGCAGGGCCGCACTGTGATGTGCCTCACGGCAAGAGGCCGCCCTGACAGGGCATGGCTGTGTGAAAAGCCTCACAGGCCCAGTTCGTTCTGAATGTTCGTCAGCATGCCGACATACCAGAGTGCCAATGTAAAAATCAGATAGATAATGAACAGGGCCACGGCCAGCCAGATGAGCCATCCCAGTGCTGTGGCCAGGGCACGCAGCGATCGGCGGGCGTCTTCCTCAAAGTGCGGCCCGAGCCGTTCGAGTTCTTCCGGCACCGTGCCCGACTGTTCGGCGACCTGCACGAATTCCATGTATTCGACCGGAAACAGCCGGGTCTGGTCGAGTGCTTCGGTTAATGTTTCGCCGGAGCAGATCCAGGCAATGAGATCGGGAGCAACGGCAAGAAAGGCCCCGTTCGATGTCGCCCGCAGGCTGGTTTCCAGACTGTCTTCAATGGGCATGCCGGCTCCCTGAGTCAGGGAAAAGGCCCACGAAAACCGGGCCACGGCAAACGATCGCAGGCAGTCTCCAATGACCGGCACCGTCAGCAGCCAGCGATCGACTGCCTGCTTGCCGGTCAGGGACGTGGCGATCAGCTGATAGCTCATCCACAGGGAAAAAAGCACGGCCGCCCAGCCTCCCAGCCAGATCAGCGCCCCGCGAGTGCCGACCAGTCCCCAGCCCAGCACGTCGATGGTCTGCCCGGTGGTCTGGGCGACGATGCCGAGAAGAAAGATCAGCCCGGCAATGATCAGCACGGCGGCGACGAACTGGATCACCGGCATGGTGATCTGACTGATAAAGTCCCGGCGCAGGCGGAGCATGTTTTCATAATGCCGGGAAAGGGACTTCAGAACTTCCGGCAGATTTCCGCTGGTCTCCCCGACACGCACCATGTCGATCATCAGGCCGGGAAAAACACGGTCATGGGCTTCGAGTGACGAGGTGACATCCTGCCCGGACTTCAGTTCGCGGATGACATCGGCCAGGGCCGCATGCAGGCTGCCGTTCGTTTTGCGAGTGGCCAGTTCGAATGCCTTGACGATGCCGATGCCGGAATGCAGCGAGACCCCCAGATTGCGGGTCAGGCTCATCAGTTCCCGCAGACTGGCGCGTGGACTCATGCCGGGCTTTCAAAGTTCCAAGGGCGTCACGAAACTGAACTGTTACGGAGATGAACTGTTGCGAAGCTAAACTGTTTTCGCGTGCGCCCCCCAAGGGAACCGTTGTTCTCAGGCCGGGCTCGTGGGGGAATGATCAGGGTTTCAGGCTTCCGTTTCCTGAAAAACGGTTAAGGCCGGGCAGGTTCGCGAACGTGGCAATGAGTGTGTGGCTCTGGTTTGGAAATCGGTCTGCTGCAGCAGATTCCCTGCGGGGGATTCTGCAGTCAGCCGTGGCCTGAGGTCAACCGTCCAGACCGGACGGCGGCGTGGAAGAGAGGAAATCGACTGATGACACAGAACAGTTTTGAAGGCGTCGAGTATTCTATTCGGGCGGAACTTCCGGAGGACCGGGAAGCGATTCATCGCCTTCATCAGGCTGCTTTTGGAGGAAATGCCGAAGCCAATCTGGTGGATGCTCTGCGCGACAGCGGGGATTTGGAGGTATCGCTGGTGGCGGCCCGTCAGGGAGATGTCATTGGACACATTCTGTTCAGCCGGGTCCTGATTGTGACCGCTCAGGGGAACGTCCCGGCGTTGTCCCTGGCCCCGATGGCGATCCAGCCTGCTTTTCAGCGCAATGGAATCGGCACCTGTATGATGCAGATCGGGCTGGAGTGCTGTCGGACAAAGGGACATCAGATCGTCCTGGTGCTTGGCCATCCGGAGTTTTACCGGCGGTTCGGCTTCTCTTCAGGACTCGCTGAGCAGATCGCATCCCCTTTCGGTGGAGGGGAGGCATGGATGGCGCAGGAGCTGGTTCAAGGAGCGATGAATGGAATGGTGGGACGAGTGGAATTCTCGCCGCCGTTTGCGGCTCTGGAATGAAAGGGGGGAACGTGAATGGCATGGAATGCTTTCCCGATTCCGTCAGGGACCCAGGACGTTGCTCGCATGGCTCGGCAGAGCAAACATGTTATTTACGTGCTGATCGATATTGGCCCTGTTGATGACAGGAAGACTCGTTGTTTGAAGAAGGTTCTTCCCGGAATTTTGTGGGTGATGTCGTTTGCGTCTGGCGGGAGTGGGGCCAGTTTTGGATGCTGTGTTCATGAACACACTTTCTGAGCACTATGGATTATTGCTGGGGCTGGACCGGTCCTGGCGGGTGGTGGATGTCGATCTCTCGCTGGAGGAGAAACGGGTTCGCATTCAGCTTGAGCATGTTCCGGGGACACCGGTCTGCTGTCCGGACTGTGCGACGCAGCGGCCGCTGAAGGACCATGCTCCCCAGCGGTCCTGGCGGCATCTGGACACCATGCAGTTCGAGACTCTTCTCACGGCTCGCATCCCTCGCACCGAGTGTCCGGACTGCGGAGTGAAGACTGTTGAGGTGCCGTGGGCCGAGCCGCATGGCCGGTTCACGCTGATGTTCGAAGCCTTCGCCATTCGACTCTTGCAGGCAGCCAGCAGCATCGAGAAGGCCCGGATTCATTTGCGGTTGAGGTGGATGAGCGTGCAACGGATCATGGATCGGGCTGTCGAACGGGGTTTGATCACGCGAGATCTGGCAGGCATCAGGCATGTCGGCCTGGATGAGAAAAGCTTCGGCAAAGGGCAGGACTACGTGTCGGTCATGACCGACATCGACGGCAGTCGGGTTCTGGAGGTCGCCCCCGGACATGATGAAACCGCAGCCGATACGCTGTGGAACACGTTCTCCTGGGAGCAGAAGGAACAGATCGAAGCGGTGGCGATGGACATGTGGCAGGCATATCAGAACAGCGTGGATGCCCATGCTCCTGATGCGGAAGTCGTGCACGACCGATTCCACATCGCCAAGCATCTCAACGAAGCCGTGGATCAAGTCCGGCGAGCCGAGCACAAGTCTCTGATGAAAGAGCAGGATGAGACACTCAAGGGGACACGTTCCCTGTGGCTGTACAACCAGGAGAACCTCAGTGAACAACAGCGAGCGGAGTTCGAACAGCTCAAAGGTGCTCAGCTGAAGACAGCTCGGGCGTGGGCGATTCGAGAACAGTTCCGCTGGTTCTGGGACTGCCGGAGTGCGGAGGAAGCGGACGAGTTCTTCCAGGCCTGGTTCAGCTGGGCCATCCGTTGCCGACTCAAGCCCATCAAGCGTGTGGCGAAGATGATCAAAAAGCGGATCGAAAACATCCTGAGCTGGTTCCGGCACCGGATCAGCAACGCGGCCGCGGAAGGGTTCAACAGCCTCATCCAGAGCCTGAAACACGCCGCCCGCGGGTTCCGCAGCTTCGCCAACTACCGCACCAGAATCCTGTTCTTCTGCGGCAAACTCCAGCTGCTCCCGGAATCAGCAAGCCACTAAAATGTGGGAAGAACCTTTGAAGAAAAATGGCTCTGACATGTCTGCTCCATTTACGATATACGGACAGCATTTTCCTCAGTAACGGTAGGGGGCGTCGTGCGCACCTTCACTTGAGGCAGAGCATGTTCACGGTGCGTC
>Ga0182738_1002361_pt1 | contig 22451 bp, 18 predicted proteins | sample eDN5th30CBELigMG_FD_128876 | JGI IMG/M metagenome (GOLD analysis project Ga0182738, IMG submission 128876) | Enriched Miracle-Growth compost microbial communities from Emeryville, California, USA - eDNA 5th pass 30_C BE-Lig MG (version 2)... ...
AACGCCGCCGGGCACCGCATTCGCGTAACATTGAGCGACGCGCAAGGCGACATTATCACCGAAGAATGCAGCGCGGAATTTGATTTCGCGCCGCGGCTGGCGCTGCCCATTACCGAGGCGCGAAAAGTACTTTGGGAACCGGACAATCCGCATTTATATGATCTGGTTTTTGAGCTAATCGATAATAATGGAAATGTCATCGATCATGTCAAAAGTTATGCCGGTTTGCGGTCGCTCGCCATTGAAGGCCATCATTTCAAAATCAACGGAAAAGTACTTTTTCAGCGGCTGGTGCTGGATCAGGGATTTTATCCTGATGGGATATTTACCGCGCCGAATGACGAGGCATTGATCCAGGATATCAAACTGTCGCAGGCGGCGGGATTCAACGGCGCGCGGCTGCACCAGAAAATTTTCGAGGAACGCTTTCTCTATCACGCCGACCGGCTGGGATATTTGTGCTGGGGCGAGTTTCCCGATTGGGGCTGCCGCGAAATTAATGTGGCCGCCGCGGCGTCGCAAATCAATCCGCGTTTTGAACTCACTGTGGCGGCGCAATGGCTGGAAGAATTGGAACGCGATTATTCGCATCCCTGCATCGTGGGCTGGTGCGGGTTGAACGAAACGCGCGTGGGCGCCAGCTTCGGCAATCGCACGGCGGACGAACAGGCGCAAAACCTGGCGCATTTAACGGAAGCCACGCTGGCCATCTTCCTCGCCGCCAAAGCCATGGACACCTCGCGTCCCGTGCTGGACGCATCGGGATACTGCCATCGTTTATCCCAGAGCGATATTTATGATTGCCACGACTATCAACAGGATCCGCAGAAATTGCGCGAGAATCACGCCGGAACCGCGGAGGGAAATGTCTTTCACAATCATCCCGATGACGACGTGCCCTACAACGGCCAGCCGTTTTTCAACAGCGAATTCGGCGGCACCTGGTGGGCGGATGAAGCGGGCGGCGAATCGTGGGGATATGGCAACCGGCCGCAAAATATCGAAGAATTTTATGAACGCTTCGCGGGATTATGCAGCGTGTTGCTGGAAAACCCGCACATGTTCGGTTATTGTTATACGCAGCTAACCGATGTCTATCAGGAACAAAACGGCATCTTCCGTTTCGACCGTTCGGCCAAATTCGATCTCACCAGGCTGGCCGCTGCGCAACGAGCCAGAGCGGCTTGCGAGCAATAAATGTCACATCGATATAGAGGATATACAGGAAGATTGTTTCCCCCAATACACATCCAGTGCGCCCTGTATATCGATGTTCATTGGCATTGTTGCATAAATACAATTTTGTGTCATTTCGACCGGAAAAATTTGTGCCAGCAAATTTTGGAGTGGAGAAATCTTGCCGTTTTGTAGTAACATAACGCGAAAAGCAAGATTTCTCCACTTCGCTCGTTCCTCGCTTCGGTCGAAATGACAACCTTGCGCTATTTATGCAACAACACCATGTTCATTTAAAAGTACTTTTACAGCGTTCAAATACCCGCCGGAGTCACATCTGCCAGTTCTTCCACCAGTTGCTGGTGCGTCAGATTGGCCAGCGAATCCACGATTTTGTCCGGCGCGTAGGCATAGCGCGAAAGGTCGTGGCTCTGCGTGGAGCCGCTCAGCACCAGCACAGTGTGATAGCCCATTTGGACGCCGCCCAGAATATCGGTTTCCATGGTATCGCCGATCATGATGGTGTGGCCGGCGTCTAGTTCCAGCTCTTTGCGCGCGCTGCGCATCATGATGGGGCTGGGCTTGCCCACGGAGAATGCTTTGATGCCGCTGGCCGCTTCGATCATCGCCACAATCGCGCCGCAACCGGGCCGCGTGCCGCTGCTGGTGGGACAGTTGGGATCCATATTAGTGGCCACTAATTTGGCGCCGCGCAATACCAGGTTTAACGCCGTCTCCACCATCTCAAACGAAATGGTGCGCCCCTCGCCGATCACCACATAATCGGGATCTTTATCCACCACGGCATAGCCATGATTATGCAGCGCCTGCAACAAACCGCCTTCGCCGATCACATACGCGGTGCCATAGGGTTTTTGTTTCGCCAGAAATCGCGCCGTGGCCATGGCGCAGGTGAAGACGTGTTCTTCCCCCACATCAATGCCCAGCCGGCGCAATTTAAAAGTGATGTCGCGCCGGGTGCGCTGGCTATTATTGGTCAGAAACTTAAAGGGCGTTCCCGTTTCCTGCAGTTCACGGATAAACCGTTCCGCTCCCGGGATCAACTGACTGTCCCGGTAAATCACTCCATCCATATCGATGAGATAACCAAAATCCATGTACGTTTTTCCTTGTTACATCTGAGTCGTTGTTTCAACAGAAATCCATCCAGGCAAAAAAGTACTTTGGGGGCGCACGCAAGCGGCGGAAAGAGACACGAGGCAAGGGGCAGGGAAAGTTCGCAACAATCAAAAGACACAGCCGCGAAGACATTTCCATTATTGCCGGGCCCTCGCCTCCCGTTCTAACACAGAAGTTCGCAATCCTCGAAAACGGGATCTGCTAAAAGACGGAAACCGCACTGAATGCGGCGGATATTTTGAGACAGCAGGAGCAGGCAGGTTGTGATTGCCGTGTTGTTGGAAGAGTGACAGATAAAGCATTCTCGCTGTGTCTCTGAAAAAATATTTCCTGCTAATTTATCGCAGATGCCGTTATAATTCAATCGTTTTATTGCCGATAAATTTCACTAACAGTTATTATCAATAGCAGATTAAGAAGTGATTAAAAAGAAAATTTCACCGACAATACGCCATGTCATTTCGACTGGAATGGGGAACGAACGGAATGGAGAAATCTGTTTGTTGGATTTTATTGTTAGATGCAAAACGGCCTACTATCGGAAACAAAAGTACTTTTAATGCCAGGAAATAGAAACCCTCTGAATAAAATTCATCCAATTTTTTAGCGATCCGCTTTTGTCCATTTCACCTGCAATCCCAGCAAGCCCGCAAAATAGGCGGCTTGAAATGGCTCCACGATGAGGCCTTGCAGGCTCTGGCTGTTGGCGCGAGTTTCTTTGATTTCGCAACCGCGAATATCGGCGTTTTTTAAATTGGCAAAGGAAAATTCGGCTTCGCTTAAATCGCATTCCACAAACACCACACCGCGCAAATCGGCATTCTGAAAATCCGCTCCCTTCAAATTGCAGTTTTCAAAACGCACCGATTTAAATTCCGCAAACCGAAATTGCGCCAGCATTAAATTGGTATCGCGGAAAATGACATCTTTGATAAACGCCTCATTGACGTTCAATCCCACGGCGCGGCAGGCTTGAAATTCGGTGCGGTAAATTATCACCTTATTCCAAACCGCGTTCGCCAGATCGCATTCCTGCAATTCCACATCGTTCAATTCAAAATCATCCAACACCGTCGATGAGAAATTGACTTCCTGCAAACGGCATTGATCGAAAACCGTGTGATCGGTTTCGTGGTGCGAAAAATTGTGCTGGCGGAAAAAAGTACTTTCGTAGCGCTCGCGTGAATCCAATGCAAACTCCGCCGGCGGCGACGCCAAATCTGCGTCATCGGGCGAGAGCATGGGAGAACGAATCTGTTTTTTCATAATGTAGTGCCCCTACATGCCAGGATTTTCTGTGTCGCGAGGCCAATTCAAGGGATTTTCTCCAATGTAAAGACGAATGGCATCCAACTCATTTTCATCACGAATAATACGCTCATAATAATTTCGCTGCCAGACTACAACTTTACCCAATCCCCGCTCAACGCGGTACGCGTTAATGTTTTGCGTGACACGCATTTTCATCTGCCCTATAACAAGACTCAACGTTCTCGCCTGCGATGCTCCAAATTTACGAACATGCGGTTGATCGTAGGGGCACGCCTCGGGCGTGCCCTCATTGCCGCGGCGAAAAAATAAAATACCATGAAAATGATTGGGCATTATCACAAATTCATCCAGAGCGACATGAGCAAAATGTTCCGGTAAAGCATACCAACACTGTTCCACAATGCGTCCGTAGGAATTTAGATGCATGGCATCATTTTTTATCTTGCCAAACACCGGGCGCTTTTGCGCGGTGCAGATAGTCACAAAATACCCGCCTGACGCACGGTAATCATAACCGGCTAAACGAATGGTGCGGCGGTTATTTCGGGCGGTATCTGGCATGATCGGGACATATAGGGGCACGCCCGAGGCATGCCCCTACTCGTCTTCGCTTTCGTAACACGAATAATAATACGGCGTGGCGGCTTCGAATTCTCCGGCGCAGGTGTCCACCATTTTATACACCGGCGCGATGCCATCTTGCTTGCGGCGCGCGCGCACTTCGGTTTCCTTGCAGCCCAGCAACTCGCTCAAATGATGATCGTTGAAGCCCAGCTTTTTGACATCCAAAAGTACTTTTGGCGTGATCTCATCCAGGCTCTTGCCGCGCAGTTCCTGTTCGGTGTCGATGAGCTTTTTGAGCTTGACCAAAAACCACGGATCGATGTGGCTGATCTGGTGAATTTCCTCCACCAGCATACCGCGGCGCAGCGCTTCGAAGATCACGAAAATGCGTTCATCCGTCGGCACGCGCAGGGCTTCCTCGATTTCCATCTCGGTCAGCATGCTGCTGTTTTTGCCGCGCAATCCCAGCACGCCGATCTCCAGCGAACGCAGCGCCTTCATCAAACCCGATTCAAAACTGCGGTCAATCGACATCACTTCGCCGGTGGCTTTCATTTGCGTGGTGACGTGACGGTCAGAGGTGGAGAATTTATCGAACGGCCAGCGCGGGATTTTCACCACGCAATAATCCAGCGCCGGCTCAAAACAGGCCAGCGTTTTCTGCGTGACGGCGTTGGGAATTTCATCCAGGTGAAAACCGATGGCGATTTTTGCGGAAACGCGCGCGATGGGATAACCGGTGGCCTTGCTGGCCAGCGCCGAGGAACGGCTGACGCGCGGGTTGACTTCGATCACGTAATAATTATCCGAATGCGGATCCAGCGCCAGTTGCACATTGCAGCCACCTTCGATGCCAAGGCCGCGGATGATGGTGAGGCTGGCCGAGCGCAACATCTGATATTCCTTATCGGACAACGTCTGCGACGGCGCCACCACGATGGAATCGCCGGTGTGCACGCCCATCGGATCGAAGTTTTCCATATTACAGATGGTGATCGCGGTGTCGTTGCCGTCGCGCATCACTTCGTATTCCACTTCTTTCCAGCCCACTAAATACTTTTCTAGCAAGATTTGATGAATCAGCGAACGGTCCAGGCCGGAGCGCACAAATTGTTCGAGCTGCTCGTCGTTATAAGCAATGCCGCCGCCGGTACCGCCCAATGTATACGCCGGACGGATAATCAGCGGATAACCAACAGCATCGCGGAAGGCGCGCGCCTCATCGGCGTTGTTGCAAATGGCCGATTCCGGAATCGGCTGGCCCAATTCCAACATGGTCTCTTTGAAGAGATCGCGGTCTTCGGCTTTTTTGATCGAATCCAGCGGCGTGCCTAAAAGCTCGACGTTATATTTCTCCAGAATGCCGGCTTCGGCCAATTGATAGGCCATGTTCAAACCGGTTTGTCCGCCCAGCGAAGGCAGCAGGCCGTCGGGTTTTTCCTTGGCGATGATTTGCTCGATAAAATCCACCGTCAGCGGTTCGATGTAAACGGCGTCGGCGGTTTCGGCGTCCGTCATGATGGTGGCGGGGTTGGAATTGACCAGGACAACCGAAATTCCTTCCTCGCGCAAACTGGCGCAAGCCTGGGTTCCGGCGTAATCAAATTCGGCGGCCTGGCCGATGACAATGGGGCCGGAGCCGATGACTAAGACTTTGTTGATATCGTTTCTTTTGGGCATGTCGTTCTACATAAAAGTACTTTTGGCGGGATGGGAAGCCTGTACCATTATATCAAAACTCGACTTGCACTTTGATTCCGTCGTCCGCGCGCGTTAAATGGATGCGCCAGCCGTTCGCTTCGCAGATGCCTTTGCAAATGGCCAGCCCCAAACCATTGCCGCCGATTTCGGAATTGCGCGATTCATCCGGGCGGTAAAACGGCTCAAAGTACTTTTCCGGATCACTATCACCTTCAACCGCGCATTCGTTCCACGCCATAAAAGTACTTTTATCGAGTTCCACTTTCACGGTAGAACCAGGCGTGGCATATTTGACAGCGTTTTCAAGCAGGTTGCGCAGCAAAATTTTGGCATGGCTCCATGGCGCGGTGATTTCGCAATCAATGGCAAAGTTGGATTCAATCGTCACATCGCGCACCGCCATCAACGATTTCAAAGCGGCCAGTTCAGTCTCGCAAATATCCGCCAGATCCAGTTGATCTTCCAGCGGTTTTCCCGCATTCGTTTCCAACTGATTGAGCAATAACAATCCCTGCACCAGATTGGTGAGCTGCTCCGCCTGCGCGTGTCCTTCGCGTAATGCCGCCTGATAATCGGTGGCGTTACGCTGGCGATCCAGCGCCAATTCCAGATGGCCCGTCAGAGCTTGTAATGGTGTTCGCAACTCGTGCGCGGCGGCGGCATAAAAACGGCCGCGCGCTTCCATTGTTTCTTCCTGCCGCGACAATAAATCATTGAGCGTCTTCACTAGGCGCAGCATTTCCTCATCCTGCGAAGGCGATTCCAATCGCAAATGCACATTGCCGGAAGATGCCTGCCGCGCCGCTTCCGTCAATCCGTCCAATGGCGACAGCGTGCGCCCCACGGCAATCCATGCGCCGCCCGCCAGAGCGGCCACCATAAATATGCTGACCAGCAAAAAAATTAACGTCCGACGGCGCAAACTCTTTTCTGTCGCTTCCCATGGTACACCAATAACGATTGTCCCATTTTTATAATGGACCGTTGTGGTGTGCCAGGAATCACCGTGCAACGGCCAGGAAAATGTTTCTCCCGGTGTCCGTGCAACGATTTTCCCAGCGTCATCAACCACCAGGACAGCAGTTCCTTCGGAAGCCCAATCAACTTCATTGCGCAGGATAAGTTCCTGGGGCGAAAGGTTCGCCTCGCGCTTTATCTGATAACCCAGTTTTTTTTCGTTTTCGCGGAGAATATGATTGGCGGCGTGATGCTGGGCATATCGAGTGGAGAAAAAATATACGGCGCACATCGTCAGCATCAACACCGCCGTGTAAATCGCGAAGCCGCGCGTCATGCGGGCGCGGATGGAATTTCTACGCATGCGCATTCCCCAGGCGGAATCCCACGCCACGCACCGTGTGGATCAACCGTTGCTCGTTACCCTTATCAATCTTTTTGCGCAGGTACATAATATAAACGTCCAGCACGTTATCGGTGCCGCCGAAATCATAATCCCACACATGTTCCAGAATCATCGAACGCGTCAAAACGCGGCCGGGATGGCGCATCAGATATTCCAGCAGCGAATATTCCGTGGCCGAAAGATCAACCATTTTGCCGCCGCGCGACACCTGGCGCGTCGCCGGATCCAATGTCAAATCCGCCACATGCAACACCGGCGAGGAACTTTGCCCACGCCGCAACAAAGCCCGCATCCGCGCCAGTAATTCGGCGATTTTAAACGGCTTCGCCACATAATCATCCGCGCCGGCATCCAACCCGTTCACCTTGTCTTCGGTGGTATCGCGCGCGGTAATCATCAGCACCAACGTGGAATTTCCTGCCGCGCGCAAGCGCCGGCACACTTCCATGCCGTCCATTCCGGGCAGCATGACGTCCAGCAACATCAAATCAAAATTCACCGCCTGCACCAGCCGCAAAGCTTTCAAGCCATCTGTTTCCAACTGGCTGGTGTAGCCCGCTTCCGCCGTCGCCTGTTGCAGCAGCCGCGCCACGCTGGGATTGTCTTCCACGATAAGAATGTTCATCGAAGTTTAGTGTACCGCCTCCTTTTCTACGCTGATCCAGCCTTCACGGCCGGCAATAATTTTTCGTTGAATTTCGCCAGTGGGAATCTCCATCGCAGCCGGTAATAATTCTCCCAGCGGCACAAAATTCCAACCGTCCCGCAATGCCATTTTCAAAAATTCCTCAAATTGCGCCGCCTGGCTGATGCCTTCAACCTCAGCGTGAATCGTCAATACATTTAATTTTTCGGGACGCAATTGCTCCAGTAAAAACTGATTGTAATTTTGGGGATGGATGCCATTCACGCCGATCACTTCATCATACGTCGGTAATGTATTCGGAATCTGCGGCGTTAAAAGTACTTTTTCTCCCACGCGCGGATAGAAAATATGGTCGCCGCGGCAATCGGAATTAAAAGAAAAAGGAAATTCCTCGCGCGATAAAAGTACTTTTTCCGTAGTCCGCCAACCGGGCGATGCGGCGCAGGTGGGATTTTGACCGGTAATTTCCTGTAACGTCTGCCGCGCTTTTTCTATTCCTTCGCTGATTTGCGGCTGATTCAATTTTTCAATATGCATCTGCCAGCGATAATGATCCCAGGCGTGAATCCCCATTTCGTGGCCATCGCGCGCCGCGTTTTGAATGATTGCCCGATTGCCTTGACCGATAAGCGGCCCCGGCCAAAATGTGCCGCGTAACAAAATGTCCCAACCATACAATCCCGGCGCATTGGAACGCAGCATTTTTTTCAAAAACGCCGGACGGCACAAACGCCATAAATGACGCCCCATATTATCCGGCCCGACGGAAAAAAAGAACGTTGCGTGCAGCCGCCGTTTAGCCAAAATATTGCAAAGTGCCGGAACGCCCAACCGCGTTCCCCGCCATGTGTCAACATCAATGCGCAATCCGATTTGCATAATTCGATAAAAGTACTTTTGCAATAGATCAGTGGAGGCAGGCCACCACAGGTTCTGATGCAAGTTTGCTTGTCTCCAAAAAGTACTTTTCACTCAGCACGGCATCATCCTCCACCGCTTCCTTCAAAAAGAAATCCACCGTTTCACGCACGGCTTCTTTCAATCCTATTTCCGGCGTCCAGCTCAATTTCTTCTGCGCCTTGTGAATGCTGGGGCGGCGGTGTTCCACATCCTGATAGCCTTTGCCATAATAGCCCGCGCTTTCCACTTTCATAAATCCGGCAAAGGGTGGAAAAAATCCGCGCAACGGATGCGCCTCAAAAGCGGCCTGCACCATTTCGGCAAGCTGAGCGATACTTGCTTCGTTGGCGGGATTGCCGATATTGAAAATTTCTCCATCGGCCACGCCATTTTTATTTTCAATGATGCGGAACAAGCACTCGACCGCGTCGGTCATGGAGATAAAGCAGCGTTTCTGCGCGCCGCCATCGACTAATTGAATGGGCGATCCTTCCACCAGATTCAAAATCAATTGCGTAATGGCGCGCGAGCTGCCGATGCGCGCGGCGTCCAAACTGTCCAGACGCGGGCCGATGAAATTAAAGGGACGGAACAGCGTGAATTGTAAATTTTCCTTCTGCCCATACGCCCAGATCACGCGATCCAATAATTGCTTGGAACACGAATAAATCCAGCGCTGCATGCGCACCGGCCCCACCACCAGGCGCGAATTGTCTTCTTCAAATTCGCTTTCATCACACATGCCATACACTTCCGAAGTGGACGGAAAAACGATGCGTTTTTTGTATTTGGAACAATAGCGCACCACTCGCAAATTCTCTTCAAAATCCAATTCAAAAACGCGTAACGGCTCTTTGACATAAGCCAGCGGCGTGGCGATGGCGACCAGCGGAACCACCACGTCGCACTTGCGCACATGATATTCAATCCATTCGCGATGAATCGAAATATCGCCTTCCTGAAAATGAAAATGTGGATGCGTCAGCAGACGGCAAATTTTATCTGCTTGCAAATCCAGGCCATGCACTTCAAAATTGCCGTCCGCCAGCAAACGTTCGCTGAGCGCATTGCCGATGAAACCGTTGGCGCCCAGAATCAACACGCGCGTGCGGCGTTTGGCGCTGGTGGGAACGGGTTTGCCCAGTTTCAATCCAGGCACCAGTTTTAATTCGTCCGCCAGCCGCGCGCCGCTTTGATAAATACCGCCTTCCACCTGGCCGAAATCAATTTGTAATGAGTCCTCGCCGCAGGCCACCGTCAACGGATCGCAACTCAATAACGTGCCGGGAATTTCCTTTACCTTCGTGGCGACAACGCTCGCCTGCCAGATCAGAAATTTGCGATTGGCGCGATAGGAAAACGCGCCCGGATACGGCGCGGTGACGCCGCGCACCAGATTGTGAATCGCCGTGGCGCTTTGCGACCAGTTGATCAATCCGTCTTCGGGACGGCGGCCGCCATAATAAGTACTTTGCGAATGATCCTGCGGAACGCGCGCGGCGGAACCAGTTTTAATCAACGGCAACTGCTCGTCTAAAAGTACTTTTGCCGCATCCACGCATTTATCGAATAGCGTCTTCGCATTATCGCTATCACTAATCGTCACTTTGCGCTGCGCCACGATATCGCCGTCATCCGGGCGCGGCGTCATGTAATGCAGCGTGACGCCGGTTTCCGTTTCGCCGTTGATGATCGCCCAATTAACAGGAACGCGTCCGCGATATTTCGGCAATAGCGAACCGTGCAGATTCAGCGCGCCGTTTTTAGGAATGTCCAGAATCGCCGGTTTTAACAGATGGCGATAATAGAACGAAAATAAAATATCCGGCTGCATGGCAATGATTTTATTGACCCACAACGGATGATTAATATCCTCCGGAGCAAACACGGGAATACGATGTTGCGCCGCCAGCTCCGCCACCGAATCAAACCAGATATTTTCATGCGGGTTATCGGTGTGCGTAAAAACCGCCGCAACATCATAGCCATGTTCCAGCAACGCGCGCAGGCCCGCGCAGCCCATATTATGATAAGCCAGAACGATCGTTCTCATGAATTAATTTCTCCCGTCAAAGTACTTTTTCCATCTATTCGATGGATGAAATAACGTGGCCGCGCGCGCACATCCTGATAGATGCGGCCGATATATTCGCCCAGCACGCCCAGGCCAATAAATTGCGCGCCGATGAAAATAAAGAGAATGGCGAATAGCGTAAAGACGCCTTCCGCGGCCCAATGCTGACCGAAAACCAAACGCAAAACTAAGAGTAATAAGCCAAATCCCACGCCCATTAACGCAATAACGCTTCCCAGCAAACTGAGCAGCCGCAAGGGAAACGTCGTCATGCCAGTGAGCAAATCAAATTGCAGATTGATTAATTTCCAAAGTGAATATTTAGAATCGCCGCCGGTGCGCGCCGCGTGATTAACTTCGATTTCCGTGGTGCGCCGCGCGAAGGAATTCGCCAGCACCGGGATAAAAGTACTTCTCTCATGGCACTGCAACATCGCCTGCACAATCGAACGCCGGTAAGCACGCAACATGCAGCCGTAATCGTGCATCTCCACGCCGGTGGCTTTCGCGGTGGCTTTGTTGATGACGGCCGAAGCGGTGCGGCGGAAAAACGTATCCTGGCGATCGCGCCGCACCGTGCCCACCACCTCGTAACCCTCTTCCATCGTTTGCACCAACGCGGGAATTTCTTCCGGCGGATTTTGCAGATCGGCATCCAGCGTGATAATGATTTCTCCACGCGCGTGTTCAAAACCAGCGAGAATCGCGGAATGCTGGCCGTAATTGCGATTCAATAATACCCCGATAATTTCACCGTTATAATCCTTAGTGGCATTGGCGATTATCTCATCCGAGCCGTCACTGCTGCCGTCATCTACTAAGAGGATTTCAAACGGGCGATGGAGCGAACGGCACGACGCCAGCGTGCGTCGCAATAATTCCGGCAAATTGACCGATTCGTTGTAAACGGGAATAACGACCGACACGCCCTTCATCGCGCCAGCACCACCTTGATGGCGCGCACCACGTCACGCACATCTTCCTCGGTCATCGCCGGGAAGAGAGGCAGCGAACAAATGCGTTCGCTGTTCCATTCTGTGTTGTTTAAATCATGAAAAGTACTTTTATCGGGATGCTCGCGAAAGTACTTTTGCGTGTGCACGGCGCGAAAATGTAATCCGGTGCCGATATATAACTTTTTTAATTCCTCCATAAATGCATCGCGCGAAATGCCCGCACGTTCCACATCCAATCTCACGATGTAAAGATGCCAGGCATGGCGAAAATCGTAATCGGGAAACCCGAGCGGAAGGATTTCGGGAATATCCTGCAATAATTCGCTATATAATTTTGCGAGTGCGGTGCGTTTCTCGATGAAGGTTTCGAGTCGCGCCAACTGTCCCAATCCCAACGCTGCCGCAATGTCGGTGAGGTTATATTTGTAGCCAGGTTCCAACACTTCCGCCTGCGGACTTCGCCCCTGCGTTCGGCGATCGAACGCGTCCACGCCCAGCCCGTGAAATTTAAGACGGCGCACTCTTTCCAAAAATACTTCGTCATCCGAACAGATCATGCCGCCTTCACCGGTGGTCATATTTTTGATGGGATGAAAAGAAAAAATCGCTGTCCTGCTGGAACCAATTTTTTGATTTTTGTACAACGTTCCCGCGGCATGAGCGGCGTCTTCAATGAGAGGAATTTGATGTTTTTGCGCGGTGGCGCGCAACGCATCCAGATCCGCCGGAACGCCCGCATAATGCACGGGAATAATAGCCTTGGTGCGCGGCGTAATGGCCGCTTCGACTGCATGTGACTGTAGCAATAAAGTACTTTTATCCACATCCACAAACACCGGACGCGCGCCGCGCAATACCAATAAATTCGGCGTGGAAACCCAGGTCAGCGATGGCGTGATAACTTCGTCGCCGGCACCTATTCCCAACGCTTCCAATGCAAGATGCATCCCGGCCGTGGCCGATGCCAGCGCAACCGCGCCGGCAGCATTGCAATAGGCGCCGAACGCCTCCTCGAAAGCAACCGCTTTGCTGCCGGTGGTGATCCAGCCTGAACGCAATACCTGCGCCACTTCCGCGATTTCCGCTTCACTGATATCGGGACGCGAAAACGGTAGAAAGGACGAACGTCCATTGAAATTCATAAAAATTGATCCTGTTTTTACAACTCACTAACATTAAAATTAAACTCATAAATGCCCCCTCACGATCCTTAGAGAAGTCCCATCTGGCACTCAGGAAAGTCTCAAAATGATTCTTTAAACTGATCCCTATTTAGCGAATTGTTTTTGTAAAAGTACTTTTTTCTGTAATGCAATCATCAAACTTTAAACGCGCATTTTTATCCAATGAATTCTGGCAACAAACCTCCACGCATCTCGGCATTATTTTCCTGATGTCATTACCGCTGCTATTCTGGCGATTAGGCGGCTGGCCGTTTTTTGATCCCGATGAAGGACGTTACGCGGAAATCTCGCGTGAGATGTTAAAGCGTCACGATTGGGTGACGCCAACATTGAATTACGTCAAATATTTTGAAAAACCGCCGCTGCTTTATTGGTTGAATGCGATTTCTTTTCAGCTATTCGGGTTGCATGAATGGGCCGGCAGACTCGTCCCGGCGTCGGCCGCGTTGCTGGGAATGTATTTGGCCTATGCATTAGGAAGACGCATGTGGGGCGCGCGCGGCGGATTGCTGGCGGCGTTGATTTTGGGGACATCGATGGAATGGCCCATCATCGGACGTGAGGTTGTGATCGATACATTATTGTCCACGTTGATTTTTGCCACGCTGGCGTTTTGGTGGTTGTCGCATACGCAAGAAGAAACACACTCGCGCGAAAAGTACTTTTATGACGCAGCGTTTTGGATTTCACTGGCGCTGGCATTTTTATCCAAAGGCCCAGTGGCGGTAATCCTAACCGGCGGCGGCATCTTTTTCTATTTGTTGATTTGCCGGCAATGGCAGGCGTTGCGCAGGATGGGCTGGTGGTGGGGCGTGCCGTTGTGCGCGCTGATTATCGCACCCTGGTTTGTTATGGTGGCGCAGCGCAATCCGGAATTTAACCACTTTTTTTGGTGGGGCCAAAACTTCGGTCGCTTTCTCGGCATTGGTAAAAACAGGGAACACGTCAAAAGCTTTTTTTACTTTTTTGAATTCTTGCCAGTGGTGTTTTTCCCCTGGTCGTTTTTTATTCCGGGAGCCGTGCTACAATGGAAAAAATTATTCGCGTGGCCGCCCAATACGATTCGTCGCCGCGCGGTGATTTTTTTGCTGAGCAATAGCATTTTTATCACCCTGTTTTTTTCCGCGTCCAGCAGTAAATTGATTACTTATATCCTGCCGGTATTGCCATTTCTGGCTGTATTGATGGGCGGTTATTTCGATACATTATTGCGGCGCGAAAAAGCCGTGCTATTTCCGCGAATTTCTGCATGGCTATTGGGAATTATTTTGTCGGTTATGTTAATCGCCTGCGCCATTATCGTTCCTAAAGAATTGGTGCATCGCGAAGATGTCAGCGCATTATTTGCCATCGCACCATGCACGGCACTTGCGTTGTGGATAATCGGTTTAATATGGGCGGCGCGATTGAAATCTATTGGGAAAATTTCTCTGGTGACAATCGGTGGCTTCACCCTACTGTGGATTAGCGTTTTGCCCGTCATCAGCGCCGTCGCGCCCCATCATTCTCCAAAGATGTTATTGGAATATATTGCGCCTGGGTTATCGAACGGTGGTGAAATAATGCTGTATCAAAATCTCTCGCAAAGCGTTAGTTTTTATACGCGACGCCGCGTGCGGATAATTGCAGATCGCAACGAAATCAGTTTTGGTGCAAGTTTGCTCGGCAAGGCGGAAAGAGAATATTGGTTTCCCGAAAACAAATCCGTGCTGCGGAAAGAACTGCAACGCAAGACACCGGTTTATGTGATGGTTGACCACGAAAAAGCATTGAACTTAGTGAATGAATTAAAGCCACTTGCAGTTGAAATTATCTGGAATGATCGCCGCTCCATCATCGGCAACCCGGCGGCGGCAAAATTGACACCGCCACAAAAATCATTACATCCGTAAAAGTACTTTTACCTCACAGAACGGAACGGGTAAAAATGTGTTCGAGGCTTTGGTGGGGATTTTGGCATATGCCCGAATGCACCGGCGAAAACTGAAGGAGCGAACTGCGCGGAGCCACCAGCCAGTGGAAACGTTCACGTTGCGTGAGTTTTCCGATAGGGCCGCCCTGCGCGCCACCCGCGCAAATGAGAGGAATGGTATTTAAGTGAGATTGAATGACATCCACATCCGCCGCCGGAAAAAGTGCCTGCAGGCGCTCCTCATTTAATTCGATTTTGGCATGCAGAAAATCCGTGGCCGGGCACCAGAGCAACACGCCCACATTCACAAACTCTTCCCGTTCCACCCGCGGCACCACCCGGATGATGGAATATTCAAAGCTGTGCATGGGCATGTTGCGCCTCCTCCACGAACGCACGCGGCGCTTCCAGGCGTTTCATCAAATAGGCCAGATAAGCCTCGCGATGCGCTTGCGGATTTGCAAATTGCTCTACATCCCCCAACCAAACTTCGGGAATCAAATCCACAATCCGCGCCAACACTTCCGGCGTGAGAAGCGCGGAAAAGGTGGCATCGATTTCTGCCAAATCACTGGCAAGCGGCAACAGCACGTGATCTTTGATCTGGCTAAAACGATCCCCGGCGCGAGATAAATAATCACCCCAACTATGATGAAAATAAAATGCAGCACCGTGATCGATCAGCCACAGTTTGCGGTGCCAGATCAGCAAATTGGTATTGCGCGCGGTGCGGTCAACATTGCTGCAAAACGCATCCAGCCACACAATCGCGGAAGCCAGCCCGGGCGTTTTCTCCACAGGCCGTGTGATCAATGGATCATAATTAATGGAGCCAGGCAAATAATCCAATGCCAGATTCAGGCCGGCGCTTGCTTTAATTAAATGCTGAATTTCGGGATCCGGTTCGGTTCTGCCCAACACCGGATCCAGCTCCGCGAAAACCAGTTCTGGCATCTTCAATCCCACCGCGCGGGCAATTTCCCCGGCGATTAATTCCGCGATTAACGCTCGCACGCCTTGCCCGGCGCCACGAAATTTTAAGACATAGGTGCCATCATCATCCGCTTCGGCAATGGCAGGCAAAGAGCCGCCCTCGCGCAACGGTGTGACATACCTGGTTATCCGCACAGTTCGTAATGGCATCGTGCAAAGTATACATTCACGCAATAACCAAAAGTACTTTTGCAACGATAAATTCTTAACCTGATTTTCACATTTGTTCGTTAGCCTAACCGTGTCAAGTCTGGAAATCACGGACAACGAATGAGCAATAAAAATGAACCCTGGATAATCCGCGACCTGAGTTGGTTATCTTTTAATGAGCGTGTGCTGCAAGAGGCAAAGGACAATTCAAATCATCCTTATGAACGGCTGAATTTTCTGGGAATTTTTTCCAACAATCTGGATGAATTTTTTCGCGTTCGGGTTGCCGCCTTAAAACGGATGCATCTCCTGGGCAAAGCGGCGCGCATGCACCTGGAGGAAAATCCGCAATGGATACTGGACAAAATTCAGCACATCGTCATCGCCCAGCAACATGATTTCGACCGCACTTATGCACAGCTTATCCGCGTCTTAAAGGACAACAGTATTTTTATCAAAAACGAATCTCAATTAAACGAATTTCAAAAGCGTTTCATTCAAAAGTACTTTGGAGAAAAAGTCCGGACGCAGATTGTTCCGTTGATGATTGAAAGTATTCCGCAGATGCCGCTGCTCAATGACAAGTCGATTTACCTGGCCTGTGTTTTGGGCAGCAAAAATAATCCGTTAATGAGCCATTTTGCATTGATCGAAATACCTACCAGTCATCTACCGCGCTTTGTGAGGCTGCCTTCGCAACGCGATACTCATGACATCATTCTGCTGGAGGATATTATCCGTTTTAACCTGGATCATATTTTCGCCGCGTTCAACTTTGATATTTTTTCCGGCCACATTATCAAGGTTACTCGCGACGCCGAGATTGATATCGACAACGATCTCAGCGCCAACCTGATCGAAGAGTTACAGAAAGGCTTGAAGGGGCGCAAGAAGGGAAAAACCACACGCTTTATTTATGACCGCAATATCGAACCGCATCTGCTGAATTATCTGATTAAGAGACTTAATTTAACGCGGCGAGATAATCTCATCGCCGGCGGGCGCATTCATAATTTCAAGGATTTCATGCATTTTCCGGCGGAAGTATTCCGCGACATCAAACCGCGTCCTGCCGCTTTTTCGCATCCCGATTTGGCGCAGCCCTGCCGCATTATGGACGTGCTGGAACGCAAGGATATCATGCTGCATTTTCCATATCATTCCTTCGACGCCATTATCGATTTGCTGCGCGAGGCAGCCATTGATCCTTTCGTTAAAAGCATCAAAATTTCCTGCTATCGTCTGTCCAAACATTCCAAAGTCATGAACGCGTTATTGAACGCGGTGCGCAACGGAAAAAAGGTGACCGCAGTCATCGAGCTGCGCGCCCGTTTCGATGAAGAGGCGAACCTGGCCTGGAAAACGATGCTGGAAGAAGAAGGCGTGGAAGTACTTTTGGGGTTGCCGGATAAAAAAATCCACGCCAAAATCTGTCTGATCGAACGCCACGGCCTCGACAAAAAACAGTCTTACGGATTCATCGGCACCGGCAATTTCAACGAGGACACCGCCGGTCTGTATTGCGATCATTGCCTCTTAACCAGCAACCGCAAGATCACCGCCGGCATCCGCCAGCTTTTCCATTACATCAAGGATCCCGGGCGAAAATCGCTTTCGCCGGAGCGCTATAAAACGTTACCCGTGTCGCCGTTCAATATGCGCAGCCATTTTATGAAATGTATTGACGCGGAAATCAAAGCCGCTAAAAATAAAAAGTCCGCCAAAATGATCCTGAAAGTGAACAGCCTGGTGGACCGGCAACTGATTCAAAAAATTTACGAAGCCGCCGAGGCCGGCGTGGAAGTGAACCTGATTGTGCGCGGCATCTGCTGTGCGCAGACGAAACGAAAATCCTTCAAACGTCCCATCCACGCCATCAGCATTATCGATCAATATCTCGAGCACGCCCGCGTTTTTGTTTTCCACAACGGTGGAAAACCCCATGTATATCTTTCCTCTGCCGACTGGATGGTGCGCAATCTCGATCACCGCGTGGAAGCGGCCTGCCCGGTTTACAACGCGGAATTGCGGCAGGAATTAATTGATATTCTTAACATCCAATTATCCGAAAACGTCAAGGGAAGATTCCTGGATAATAATCAGCGGAACCGTTATATTAAAAGACAGGAAGGTGTTGCCGCCACGCGCTCGCAACTGGCGGTTCACCAATATTTATTGCAAAAAGCCGCCGCCGCGCGAGAGGAAATTTTATCGTGATACTTGCAGCAATCGACATCGGATCCAACGCCGTCAGGCTATTAATTTCCCAGGCCACGCCGGAAAAAGACGGCGGCGTTTTTTATACAAAAATAAATCTGGTGCGCATTCCGCTACGCCTCGGCATGGACGTTTTCGACAGCGGCGCCATCGGCGCGGATAAAACTCGCACCTTCATCGACACCATGAAAGCCTTCAAACTGCTGATGGATGTTTATGGCGTGGAACACTATAAAGCCTGCGCCACATCCGCCATGCGCGACGCCGCGAACGGCAGCGAATTGGTGAAAGCGGCGCGCGAAAAAGCCGGTATTGATATTGATATTATTTCCGGTCACGAAGAAGCCACCGTGCTGTATGAAACACATTTTGCGCAGACGTTGAATCACAATCAAAAGTACTTATATATCGATGTCGGCGGCGGCAGCACGGAAGTATCCTTGTTTGAAAATAGCCGCGTGCGATTCAGCGAATCGTTTAACATCGGCACTATCCGCCTGTTGCGCAAACACGTTCGCCGCGCTCAATGGGACGGCTTCAAACTCTATATAAAATCACAAACCAAAAATTCGGGAAAGCTCAAAGCCATCGGATCCGGCGGAAACATCAATAAAGTTTTCGCGCTCTCCAAACAAAAAGAGGGCTGCCCACTTTCGTTGGAATATCTCAAAAATCGCTATCAGGAATTGCGCGGCCTGACCGTGGATGAGCGCATGCACCGTTACAATATACGGCAGGATCGCGCCGATGTGATTGTGCCGGCGCTGCGCATTTATACTTCCGTAATGCGTTGGGGCGGCATTGATGAAATTTATGTTCCTAAAATTGGATTGGCGGACGGGTTGATTCGGATGTTGTATGAGCAATACCACCGGTAAAAGTACTTTTACTCCAAACTCCACAAACCCAACCTTATATACTTTCCCCCGTGAAAATTGCCGATATTAATGTGGAACCCAATTTGGTATTAGCGCCGATGGCGGGAGTGACTTCGTCGCCGTTCCGTTTGCTGTGCCGCAAATACGGCGCGGGGATGTCATCGAGCGAACTGGTTTCTTCCGCCGCTTTAATTATGGGCGGCGAAAAGTCGCAGGAAAAATCGCGCCAGTTGGCGTGGTTTTGCGAGGAAGAACGTCCCGTCGCGGTGCAGATTTTCGGTTCTGATCCGGTGATGATGCGCGAAGCCGCGGTCATGATGGCGGCGGCGAAACCGGATGCCATCGATATTAACATGGGATGTTCGGTGCGCAAAATCGCCAAGTGCGGCGCGGGCTGCCTTCTGATGAAAACACCCGAAAGAGCGCAGGAAATCATCGCCGCCACGGTGGCCGGCGCGGCGGAATATGGCGTTCCGGTGACGGTGAAAATGCGCGCCGGTTGGGATCACGATAATATCAACGCACCCGAAGTGGCGCAACGCGCGCAGGACGCCGGCGCGGTGGCGGTGGCGGTGCATCCGCGCACGGCCACCCAGGCCTACGAAGGCCTTTCCGACTGGTCGGTGATCCGTAAAGTGAAAGAGGCGGTGCAAATTCCCGTCATCGGCAGCGGCGATGTATTGAACGGCCCGGACGCCAAACGCATGCTGGACGAAACCGGCTGCGACGCCGTGATGCTGGGGCGCGCGGCGTTGGGCAATCCTTTTCTCTTTGCCGATGTGGGGCAATATCTCAAAGACGGCGGCCACGCCGAACCGCCTTCTCCCGAAGTGAAAACGCAAACCGCGTTATGGCACGCGCAGGAATTGGTCAATTTGAAGGGAGAAAAAACCGCCATCAGCGAAATGCGCAAACATGCGGCCTGGTATACCAAAGGTTTGCCCGAATCAGCGCGTTTACGCGAAAGTTTGGTGCGCGTTAATACGTTGGCCGAACTGGAAAGCGTTCTCGATGAATGTCTGGAAGTGTGCCGGCAATATGCAAGTTTGAATTAAAAGTACTTTTGTTTTGCGCGTATACTGTAACCATGGATATCAAGCGACTGTTGCTCCTTTTTGTTAGCATTGTTTTCATGACACAGCTTCCGGCTTCTGCGAATCCGCGCGTCTTCACATTTCCCTACGAAAATCTGGCGCAGGCCAAAGCCAGATATGATCAGGGAGATGCAAATACCAGAGAAATAGTGGCGGCGCTGCTGAAAGAGGCAGATAAGGCGTTAGAAGAACCCGCGCGCTCGGTCATGGACAAAAGCGATGTTTCGGCGAGTGGCGACAAACACGATTACTACAGCGTTGCGCCCTATTGGTGGCCCAATCCCAAGACGCCCGATGGCCTGCCGTACGTCAACAAAGATGGCGTTTGGAACTCCAAAGAGCGTGCCAAAACGGATGCGGATACCTTCAGTCATACTTGCGATAATACGCAAAAACTCGGGCTGGCCTATTATTTCACCGGAAACGAAAAATATGCAGCGAAAGCCGCCGAACTGGTGCGGGTTTGGTTTCTCGATAAAGCGACTAAAATGAATCCCAACCTGTCCTATGGCCAGGCCATCAAAGGCGTCCGCCCCGGCACGCCCGCCGGCGGAGTTTTGGAAGGGATGGGCTTTACAAAAGTGCTGGATGGCATTGAGCTAATCAGTGATTCAAAAGCATGGAGCAAGGAAGACGCCGCAAATCTTCAAAACTGGTTTGCGCAATACAACACCTGGCTGCACGAATCCGAGTTTGGCCAGGCAGCCGCTGAACCTACCAATAATATCGGAACATGGTATCACGTTCAGGCCGTCTATTTATATCTCTATCTCGGAGAAAAGGACAAAGCCAAAAACCTGGCCAAAGCCGGTTTTGATAAGTTGCTGGACATACAATTTTCGCCGGATGGTTCGCAACCCAAAGAGGCCCGGCGGACGAAATCGTTTGCCTATTACAATTACAACTTGAGCGCATGGGTGCATTTGGCCATCGTGGCAAAACAGGCGGATTTTGACGGTTGGAATTACACCACGAAAAAGGAACGCAGTTTACGACTTGGTCTTGCCTTCATGGCGCCCTATGCTGATCCCGCGAAACCATGGATTAAGCAGGATATCGTCAAACCCCATCGGCAGGCGCCCATGTCTTATATGTCATTAGCCGCGCAATTTTGCGATGATCCGCAAATCTTCATCGATGCGCTCCAATATCGCGACACCGCAACAAAACCACGCTGGCTGTTGTGGAGCAAGATAGATTATTAATTGCCGCGCCGGATAAAAGTACTTTTGGCGCGTAATGTCTTTAGATGCCGGGCATCCGCAAAAGTACTTTTTACCCCGATATGACCGCCTCTCATCTCATTACCGATTTGCCTTCCCTCTTCCAGGTGCGTGTGGCGTGGGCGGTGCGGCATCGCTGGAATGCGGGTGAAACACTGGCGCAACAACAGCCAGGGGCGGTTTCGTTCTGGATGGTGGAAGAAGGCGCCTTGCAGGTGGCTTCGGAGAAAACAACATATCTCCTGCACCAGGGCGATTGCCTGCTGTGGCCCGCGGCGATGGTGCGGACAATTACGGCGGGCGAACTTCCTAAAAGTACTTTTGGCGCGCAATGGATCACGCTGGGACTATCCGCGCAATTATTTGGCCAGCGCGATGTCATGACATTATTGCCGGCGCCGCATCGGTGGCAGCCGGACGTGGCTGATTTCGAGCAATGGCGCAGCCTCTGCGATCATATCGCCGCCATCGCAAAGAATCCCACCGCGGCAAAAGTACTTTTACGGGATGGGTATTGCCGGGTTTTGGTAGCGCAGTTGTGGGAAACATTGCGGGAAGAAGATTTGCTGCTCGCTTCATCGCAGGCATTGCCGGAATGGCTGCAAAAATCGCTGGCTTTCGCGCAGCAAAACCCTGGCGCAACGGTAGCGGATTTAACGCGCGTCGCCGCTTTTAGCCCTGCGCAATTCCGGCGCGCTTTCGCGCAATGGATGCATCTTTCGCCGCGGCAATATTTGCAAAACCTGCGGCTCGAAGCGGCGCGCCGCCTGCTCGAACATACAGATCTTTCAGCCAGCGCCATCGCCGAACAATTACAATTCGCCAGCGCCACCCATTTCGGCAGATTATGGAAAAAAAGCCAGGGCCTTTCACCCGCCGCCTACAGGCGGGCGGTTCGTTCGCGGCATTGGGATGTGTGATTTGCTAACTATATCACTATATCAATTGAAAAATCAGAATTGGTAGAATAGCAGCCATGATTTCATTGTATAAAAAGGTCATATTAGT
>Ga0182738_1002362_pt1 | contig 22442 bp, 24 predicted proteins | sample eDN5th30CBELigMG_FD_128876 | JGI IMG/M metagenome (GOLD analysis project Ga0182738, IMG submission 128876) | Enriched Miracle-Growth compost microbial communities from Emeryville, California, USA - eDNA 5th pass 30_C BE-Lig MG (version 2)... ...
CGGAAGACGCGCTGGCGAAGTCGACGAAGAAGGCCACCGACGCCTACGACCGCCTGATCGACGCTGCCCAGCGCCGTCTCGATCAGATGCAGACGGAGCTTGGCCTCGTCGGGAAAGCCGGCGCTGCCGTCGAAGCCTACCGTATGGAACAGGATTTGCTGTCGCGTGCCAAAGAACGTGAGATCGACCTGACGCCGAAGCAGGAAGCCGAAATCCACAAATTGGCACAGGCCTATGGAGAGGTTGCCCAGGCTGCGGAGGAGGCGCGCGTCAAAAGCGACCTCGTGTTCGAGCGGGATCAGATCGGCCGGACTGACACGGAGCAGCGTGTCGCGGAAGCAATGCGTCATCTATACGGCGATGACTACCAGTCGCACATGAACGGCGCGATTGCTGGCCAGATCAGATACAATGAGGAACTGGCGAAAACCGACGATCTCGCGCAGGAGGCCTTCGGCGCCATCATCGATGCCCTGACCAGCAGCGGTGATCTCGCTGACAATCTGATCTCGGCCTTTGCCCAGATCGGCAAAATGTTCGCGCAGATCGGCCAGCAGAAGTTCTTCGACTACATCACCGGCAAATCGTCGTCGCTGTTCGGTCTGCCGTCACTGTCGAATGTCGGCGGCAATTCGGTTGCGAACGCCTCGAATTTCGGCCGAGAGGCTGGCAAGGTCATGGCGGGGCCGATCAGCGAGAAATTCGCGACTGCCGGCACCGATCTGGCCAGCGTCATCACTTCTGCCGCCAATACCCTTGGAATTTCCGCCCGCGATTTGGCGACGGTGATCAGCTACGAAAGCGGCTTCCGCACGGACGCGGTTAATCCCGACGGCAAGCATATCGGCCTGATCCAGTTCGGCCCGGAGGAGCAGCGGAAATACGGCGTAGCCATCGGTCAAGCACTGACTGACCAAATGCAGGCAGTGGTCGCGTATCTCAAGGATCGCGGCCTCAAGCCCGGCATGGACCTGCTGGACCTGTACAGCACCATCAATGCAGGCAGTCCTGGCCGTTATAATGCTGTCGATGGCACGACCACGGTCAGCCAGAAGGTCGCAGGCATGGCTGCGCACCAGTCGGCCGCCGACCGCATTCTCGGCAAGCAGGCCGTGAGCGACGGCATGATGGACTACACCCGCCGGATTCAATCTACCGGCTCGATGGGAGACACGTTCGATACGTCCGCGCCGACCTCCGTCGCCGGCATGTCGAAGATGCAGGGCCTTATGGGCGTCGGCGGTGCTGGCCTCGGTGCGTTCTTCGGCGGCATGCAATCGGGCGATCCGCTTTCTGGCGCGCTTGGCGGTGCGATGGCCGGTTTGGGCGCGGTCGAGTCGCTGGGCGCCCTCGGCTTCGGTGCCATGGCCACGCCCATCGGCCTGATCGGCGGTGCCGTCCTTGGCCTTATCGGCGGCCTGATCGGCAAGGCCAAGCAGAAGAAGCAGGAGTTGAAGCAGGCCCAGCAGGAACTGGAAAGCCAGATCGGCGCCATCACCAACCTGATCCGGACCACGACCGGCAACTTCCTCGGTACGTTCGAGAAGTCGTTCAACGACACTTCGGACGAATATCAGAAGGCCATCGCGCTGGCCGAAAAGGCCAAGAACGCGAAGCTGGTGCAGGAGTTGAAGGAGTCGCGGGACAAGTTCTTCGACAAGTTGATCAGCGATTGGAACAGTTCGTTCCAGGGTACGCTGGATTCGCTGAACGCCGGTCTCGGCATGGACGGCGAATTCCTGAAAGGCGCCGATGCCGTAGACAAGATGAAGGAAAGCCTCGTCGGCTTCGTCAACGACGCCAAGTTCTTCGCCGAAGCCAACGGCGACCTGTCGAAGATGCTGGACGCGCGCAAGGCCGCCATGGGCATCGGCACGACGCAGCGGGCGATGTACCAATACCAGCCCGAATATCACACGGGCGGCAAAGAAGGCTCCGACATTAAAAACGAACTGGTCGATGGCTATCTCGATCTCGGCAACCAGGTCATCAAGCTCGGCGTGCAGGCTTTCACGGCGCAGGGTGGCCAGCTTTACAAGACCCTGCAGGAACTGAAGGACGCCGCCATTGCCGCCGGTCTCGCCATCGACGATCAGGGCAAGGTCACGGTCGCGGTCAAGGAGGCCACGGCCGATTATACCGATACGGTCCAGAAGGCCATCGACGCCGCTCGCGCCAGTGCGCTGGCCACGTTGTCAGGCGGCAAGGTCTTCACCGAGATCGAGCAGGCCATCCAGCGGCTACAGGGTGCCGCCGCATCGCTGCCGGAACTGCTGGAAGACCTCGGCATGTCAGCCGAGGAAGCCGCCAAGGCTATCGAGCACCACCTCAACATCGCGCTGCGCGATCTGCGCAACAATTTGACCACGGACCTGACCCGGTCGATCAACGATCTGGCCGGCTTCGGTTATCTCAACGACTTGCTCGACGCTCAGACGGCCTACGAAAGCCGTGTGCGCGATCTCCAGGCGCTCGGCATGGATACCGGTCTCGCCATGCAGGAGCTTGGCCTGCGCCTGGCCAACATCGCCAAGGAGGCCGAGCTTACCGACGATCAGTTGACGCAACTGGCAGCGGTGTTCCCGCAGCTCGGCGGGTCGCTCATGGGTTTGATTGGCGCCGGCAGCACCGGCACCACGGCGGCCGTGGCCGATGCCAAGGCCAAGCTGGACGATGCCAAGGCCGATCTGCGCCGGGCCTATGAGGAGGAGGCGTCCCGGCTCAACCAGGTGATCAGCAAGCACGAGGCGTACATCAAGAGCCTCCAGAAGTTCAAGGACGACCTGAAGCTCGACAGCAACTTGTCACCCTACGATCCCTATCAGCGGCTCCAGGAGGCGCAGCGGCAGTTCCAGGAGACGGCGACGGCCGCGCTGGGCGGCGACGAAGATGCCCTTGGGCGCATCGAGGATGTCAGCCGGTCCTATCTGGAGGAGGCCCGCAGCTACTATGGCACGTCGGAGGCGTATTTCTCGATCTTCAACGATGTGCAGAGCCTGCTCGACCAGGCCCTTGCCGTGTCGAACAGCAGCCTCAGCGAGGCGCAGCAGCAGCTCGCCGCGCTGAAGGATCTGGTCTCGCCCCTGATCGACATCAACGACAGCGTGATGTCGGTCGCCGATGCCATTGCCGCGCTCACCGCAGCGGAGGCAGCGAACGCCGCTGCCATCGCCGCGCGCGATGCGCAGCAGGCGCAGCTATTCCAGCAGATGCTTGGCCTGCTCCAGCAGACCGGGCAGGCATACGACCCGTTTGTCAGCAGCCTCTATCGCGACGTGCTCGGCCGTGCGCCGGACGCTGAAGGTGCCGCCTACTACACCAACATGCTCAATTCGGGCATGTCGCAGGATGCCGTTCGAGCGCAGTTCATCGCCAACGCCCAGCCGGAACTCGCCCGCGGCTATCCGCTATTCGCTGAAGGCGGTTTCCATGCAGGCGGATACCGCATCGTCGGCGAGCGTGGGCCGGAGCTGGAGGCGACTGGCCCGTCGCGCATCTGGAGCGCCAGCGACACCAGCCGGATCCTTTCGCAGGCTTGGCAGGCACAGAGCTATGGCGCTTCGAACGACAATGGAAACGGCGAACTGCTCCGCGAGGTGAAGGCGCTGCGCGAGCAGAACGCCAAGCTGCTGGAGCGGTTGATCAGCGTGTCCGCGACGGGCGCGCAGGCCACGACGGCCGCCGCGCGCGAGACCTCCCTTGCCGTGCGTGAGCAGACCAAGGCGGCCCGGCTCGAAAGGCGCCAGAAGGTGGCGTGATCAGAAGGAGAGAGACATGAAACGTCGAGGCTTTCTCGCGGCGGTCGCCGCGCTTCCGCTCATGCCGTTTGTCGGGAAGCGAGATGCAGTGGCCGCCAGCGGCATGCGCATGGTCGGGTCAGCCCCGCCATATATCGAAGCATTTCCGGTGGCGCTCCGCGATACCGCAGTGATGGCGGATTGGGCCGGCGCTCCATATCCAATTGCCTTCGGCAAGATTCCGGACGGCGCAGTCACCGGCACCGTGATCGATGCGGAGCGATTGATCGTCAGCTTCTGTGATGGACCCTGCTCGCGCATCGAAATGTACGATGGCCATGCGCCGCTCGGCTATGATCGCGATTTCGACACGGTTGAGGAGTTGCGGCAGTCCACCGGCCGGCTCGGCTATTACTCGACCTGCCTGGCGGCCGGTGTCTGTCGCCCGTATGGGAGCATCAACGGAAAGCCCGCATACGAATGGGCAGCGCTCGTTATGCCTGCTTAGGGTAGCCGAAGTGGCGGCGGATCGCATCCGCCACTCCCGCGCGAATGTTGTCGGTTTTCTCGGCACCTGGAGGGGACAGGGAGTCTAGAACTCTGTCGATGCCCTCAAACGCTTTCGGCGTTTTGGCGTAAGCTTCCAAATGAAGCTTCACGGCCGCCAGCGCGTTGATCGCGGCGTCGATGTCTCGAAAGTCGTTCATTTCCAAGTCCTCCCGTTTCTCCCGCCACCATCGAACCACGATGCCGGTGGCGAGTCCATGACCGCAGGTTGATCCAGTGCAAGCATCGGAATGGCTGATAGATATCGGCGCCTACACCGGCGCCGGGCAGGTGACGCTGCGCTATTCGGTCTCGGGCTATGTCACCGGCCCGGACGACGATCCGCCGAACACGGTCTATGAGGGCCGGATTTCCTCGATCGGCGCGTTCGGCCGTCACCTGTTCGGCGAGGGCCAGACGCTCGGCGCCGTGTCGATCAACATGGGCGATCTGGTGCTCGCCAACGCCGATGGCGCGCTCGACGACATGGTGTCCAGCTACGGTCTCGACGGACAGCCTTTCGTCCTGAGGCGTCTGCCGTCACCGCGGGCGCCCCTCTCGGCCGCCGAGATCGTCTGGACTGGCGTGCTGGAGGGAGTCGACAGCGACAGCGGCATGCTGATGGTGCGGCTCAAGGTCTATGACCGCCGACGCGACGTCGACATACCGATCCAGACGGACACCTATGGAGGCACCTCGACTTCTGCCGGCGCAACGGCCGATGGCTCGCCAGACATGAAGGGCAACTTGAAGCCGCTGTGCTTCGGAGCCTGCTTTTCGGTGCCGGCAACCGTCGTCAACGCCCACAACGCCATGCTGCAATTCTCGGCGAGCCCGCTTGCCTGGATTACGCTGATGGATGGCGGGGTGCGGTTGATCAACGATGGCGACGTGGCGAACCTCGCGGCGCTGGCGGCGGCCACCGGCAATCCGGGCCACTACAAGACCTGCCTGGCGCTCGGGATGGCCAAACCCTTCGGCACCGCCGGAGGCAAAGCCGCGTTCATCTGGACGGCCGACATCCTGGAGGGTGCCTCGCCGACCGAGCGGAGCCCTGGCATGGTGGTCTATCGCATGATGGACAAGATCGGGCTCGCCGACCAACTCGACGCGGACTCGCTCATGGCGTTCCTGTCGTCGGCGCCGCAGGAGGTCGGCCTCTACATTGACACGGAGACCAGCGCGCTCGCGGCGATCCGGCAGGTCCTCGGATCGGTAGGGGCCACGATATATCCGAATGCGCTCGGCATGTTCGAAATCGAGCGGTTTCTCGGCCCAGGCGTCCCGGTCGCCACCATCACCGACGGCGACATCATCACCACGTCGAAGGACGACGTCGTGACCGTCTCGCCGAATCCGGACACGCCGGACGACATCCCGGCCTACAAGGTGCTCGTCAAGCATCATCGCAACTGGCACGTCCACACAGATAGCGATCTGGCCGGCTGCGCCAATTTCGGCGACCCGACGCGGGGCAGCGCACTGCAACAGGAATGGCTGGAGGAAAAGGCCGAGGATGCATCCGTGCAGGTCCGGCACAAGCTGGCGAAAGACCTGACGTTCGAGACCTGCCTGACCCTGTCCGGCGCCGCGGCCGTCGAAGCGACGCGTCTGCTGCCGCTCTACAGCGCCGACCGCGAGGTGATCCGCATCAGCGTCGCGTTCGATGCGGACAACATCCTGAAGCTGAACAAGACCGTGACGGTGAAGCTGAACCGGCTCGGCTACGACGTCGGCAAGCCGTTTGTGATCATCGGCAGGACCGACGACTACGGCGCCGAACGCACCGACCTGGTGCTCTGGGGATAATCCATGGCATCCGACATCACCATCACCGCGCTGACGGCAGTCGGCATGGTGGGGCAGATCGCTGCGACGGTCATGGCCTCGTCGCCGGCGTCCATGTCCTGCCTGCCGTACATGCAGCCGGCGAAGGTGGACATCTACATCGCGGCGACCAACAACTTCGCCTCGGCGACCCTTGCGGGCACGGTCAACTCGGCCGTCGGCGTGCTGATGGTGGATGGGCTGCCAGAACTCGCCACGCGCTACCTGTGGGCCATCCCGAAGGACCCGGACGGCAATGCCGGTGCGCGCTACCCGGCCGGTGGCGGCGTGTCGGTCACGACCAAGGCGACGGTGCCGGATGGCAGCGTCACCGGCCCCAAGCTGGCAGATGGCGCGGTCACGCCGACAAAGATGAGTGTCGGGACCCTCTCGGCGATCTCTGCCAACATCGGAGACATCCTCGCCGGCACGATCACCGGTGTGACCTTCACTGGTGGCGTATTCAGGACCGGGGCGACCGGCCGGCGGATCGAGATCAACGGCGCGGACAACTATCTCAAGGCGTACGATACCAGCGGCGCACTGGTCGCCACCTTCGGCGTCATCGACAGCTCAAATGCCCTGATCACCGGCAATCGCACCGGCGCGTCCGATGTGATGCTGCTGGCCAATGCAAACCCGAGCGGTACGGCGCTGCGCACCACCGGCCGTGTGGTTCTGTCGCCGTCGCCGACCGGAGCATTCGACGTCGAGGTGATGGACGTCGTCAACAACAAGACGTCCAACAACGCCCACGCCGCTCGCTTCCGCAACCCGAACACAGGCGGCGGCCACCTGGTTGCCGGCATCTCGGCCGGCGGCGGCGGGTATGCCGGAAATGCCCAGGTCGGCGGCTTCTATTCGGCGGACGGGTATTTCCCGTTCACCGGGTGCCACGAGACCGTGATCCGGAAAGATGCCGAAATCGCCGTTGGCGACATCGTGCGGGTCAAGCGCATCATCGCCCGGAACGGCTTGAGCAACGTGCTTGCCGAGGTCGAGCGGACGGAACTTGTCGGCGACCGCGCGGTGATCGGCGTCGTCTCCGAAATCAAGGAACTGCATAAGGCCGGCCCCATCGCAGCGCTTGGCGGTGAGCCGACCACCGAGGCTGCGAAGCAAAAGCGCCGGCGGATGGCCAGGCGGTATTTCCGCGTCGCCGTGAACGCCTTGGGCGAAGGCCAGATGGACGTGTGCGGCCGCGGCGGCGACATCGGCGCCGGTGACTACATCATCACGTCCGACCTGCCGGGCAAGGGCCAGCGGCTCGACATGGACCAGCCCGTCACCTTCGCGCTGGAGGCCGCAATCGTGGCGCAGGCCATGGAACCGGTGACGTTCGACAGCCCCGATCAGGTGCGGCGGGTCGCAGTCTTCTATCGGTGCGGGTGAGGCAATGCAGAACGTCCTGCTCATCTACGACAATTTCAGCGACGTCGCGACGCTCTCGGGTGGATCGTTCGTTCCGGCCCTGCCGCTCAACAACCTCAAGGTGCCGGAAATCTACAAGGTGGCGCGAACGACCAACGCGCTGCTCTCCAGCACGCAGTTTTCGGTGTCGCTCGGCGGCCCGCGGGCGATGAAGGCAATCGTCATCGGCCCGACCAACCTGTCCACGGCGCACAAGTACCGCATCAGTGGCGCCGGTTTCGACACCGGCTGGTCGATCGGTCTCGCCCGCGCCGAGTGGAACACGCTGCCGTGGGACGATCCCGACTTCTGGACCGGCCTGACGCCATGGGATGACGACGAGCGCGGCATCTGGATCATCCACGTTTTCGACACGCCGGTGGTGGCGAAGAACTGGCTGGTCGAGATCGACGATCAGCTCAACGCGGACGGCTATATCGATCTCGGCCGCCTCGTCATGGGGCGCGCCTGGCAGCCGTCGTTCAATTTCGTCTACGGCAACAACGGCCTGGCCTTCCGCGACAATTCGCTGAGGGCGTCCACGCTTTCCGGCGGCGAGAAAATCTGGCGGCGCGTCAACCCGCGCGTCTTCAATCTCGCCTTCGACTATCTCCCCGACGAGGAGATGCACCGGGACGGCTACGACTTCCAGCGGATAGCCGGCTACGATGGCCAGGTCTTCGTCATCCCCGATCCCGACAACATCGAAACCAGGCAGCGCCGGTCCTTCCTGGCGACGGTGACGCGCCCTGACCCGCTGGCGCAGGTCACCTTCGGCCGCTCCTCCACAGCATTCGAATTCAAGGAAATCATCTGATGGCGATCCCCAGCGACGTCCAGGAGGCGCTCGACCGCCTCGCGCAGTACAACTCGGACCCGATTTCACCCGAAAACCCGCACGGCATGGGCAATTACGGCAACCTGACCGAGTTCCCGCGAGCGCTCGACGACGTCTCCAAGGTGGCGCAGTGGGTCAATGAGACCGGCGGCGCTCCCGGTCCGTCCGGCGCGACGGGTCCCGCAGGGGCAACCGGCCCTAGCGGCGCAACCGGCCCCTCGGGCGCTACGGGACCCTCCGGCGCGGAGGGACCGACTGGGGCGACTGGCCCGAGCGGACCTGCCGGGCCGACAGGTTCGACAGGCCCAAGCGGCGGTGCCGGTGCGACCGGCGCGACAGGCCCGGGCGGTGCCTCAGGTCCGTCCGGCGCCACGGGACCGAGCGGCCCTGCCGGCGCCACCGGCCCAACGGGGCCGAGCGGTGCGACCGGCCCCACAGGTCCCAAGGGCGACGGTCTCCAGATCAATGCATCCGGCAGCTTCGCCGAGCGATCCGGCTATGACGGCGAGGCGCAGGGCTTTGCCTATGTGTCCAACGATGGCGACGGCGACCTGATCACCTCCGCTGTCATTTTCGTCAAGAACAGCGCCGCCTCGGGCGACTGGTCGGAGCCGATCCCCTTCGAGGGTGCGGCGGGTCCGACCGGCCCGACTGGTGCCACCGGCCCGAGCGGCACGCCGGGCGTTGTTGGCGCGACGGGCGCGACTGGTCCGAGCGGCCCCAGCGGTAATCCCGGCGATACAGGAGCAACGGGGCCGACCGGCCCGACTGGCGCGACGGGTCCCGCAGGGGCAACCGGCCCTAGCGGTGCGACCGGCCCCTCGGGTGCCACTGGCCCGAGCGGAACGCCGGGCGTCGTCGGAGCAACTGGCGCGACGGGGGCAACCGGTCCTGCCGGCGCCACCGGGCCTACGGGACCGACCGGGCCGAACCTGTTGCGCGACAACATCGAGAACCAGGGGCCGATCACCGGCGGCGCCGATGTCACCTCCAAATCGCTCGGCACAGTTACGTCCGGCACGAAGACCCTCGATGTCGGCGACTGCCCGTTGCAGCACTACACCAACAACGGCGCGCACACGCTTGCGCCGGGAACGGTGACCGGATCAGCCATGATCGACATCCTGAACGGCGCATCCGCCGGCGCGATCACCACCTCCGGCTTCACCAAGGTGGCGGGCGACAGCTTCACGACGACGAACGGGCACAAGTTCCGCTGCCATGTCTCGGTCGGCAACAACGGCTCCCTCTTGATCGTACAGGCGCTCCAGTAATGCGATTCCACGTCGTTTCCCTTCCGCACACCAACACCACGGCCGACTTTCCCTCCTGCGCCTTCACGCAAAAGGTCGTTCGGTTCGCCAAGATGATGATGGATCTCGGGCACGAGGTCTTCCTCTATGCGGGCGAACAGAACGAGGCGCCTTGCACCGAGCATGTGCCGTGCATCTCCGAACGCCGGCGCGCCGAGATGGTCGGCCTAAAGCACTATACCGAGGCCGATTGGTCGCATCCGCACTGGCGGGGCTTCTGCGCCAACGTGATCGGCCAGATGCACGAGCGGATCGAGCCGCAGGACTTCATCTGCCTGATCGGCGGCCACGCGCATAAGCCGGTCGCCGACGCCTTCCCGAAGCATATCAGCGTCGAGTTCGGCATCGGCTATGCCGGCACCTTCGCCATGTACCGGGTGTTCGAAAGCTACGCATGGATGCACACCGTCTATGGTGCGCAGACGGGCGGCAATGCCGGCGCCGCCGACGGCCAATGGTACGACGCGGTCATTCCGAACCAGATCGAGGATGGGCTGTACGACCTCTCTCGCGAGCGCGGAGACTATGCCCTCTATGTCGGACGGCTGATCGACCGCAAGGGCTATCGCATCGCGCAGGAGGTCTGCCAGGCCAAGGGCATCGAGCTGATCCTTGCCGGTCCCGGCCGTGACCGCGGCAACGGCTATGGCCGCTTCGTCGGCGAGGTCGGCGCGAAGGACCGCGCCACGCTGATGGCCGGGGCGGCCTGCCTGTTCGCGCCGACCGTCTATGTCGAGCCGTTCGGCACGGTGACGATCGAGGCGATGGCCTGCGGCACGCCGGTGATCTGCTCCGATTGGGGCGCCTTTACCGAGACGGTGGAGCAGGGCGTGCACGGCTTCCGGTGCCGGTCGTTCGCGGAGTTCTGCGCCGCCTTGGATCGGGTCGGCAGCCTCGATCATCGCCGCATCCGCGATGACGCGCATCGGCGGTTTTCCATGGCGACCGTGAGCCGCCAGTACGAGGACTATTTCAGGCGGCTTTCGTCCCTGTGGGGCAAGGGCTGGTATGAGGAGGCGGCAGCATGAAACTCGCACTCACCGGGATTATCGCTATTGCCGGAGTTACGCCCTGCCGATGCTATCGTTCGGTCGGCTCACTGCCTCAAGCCTTTTCAGAGTTTGAAGTAGAGTATGTGCGTCCACCGAAAAGAGAAATTCTAGTAGACCTGTCCGCATGGACAGAATTGCCTCTGTCGGGTCCGGTGCCGGACCGATCCCAATCTGGCTGATGGGGATGGGCTTTGCCCGAACCTTGCGCTTTGAATCGTCGGGCGGAGCGAATTTCTCGCCGCTTGCTTCTCCTATTTCGACTAAAGCGCCAATCAGACCCGTCAATTGCTCGGCGTCCATGTAGGCGGCGACCTTCTCGCCTGTCCTTGCCAAAAAGATAACCCTGATCGTTTTCCCATCTTCACCGATGCCCCACTCGAACTTTTCGAGGATCGGTATTTCTTGATCGCTCATAACAGCCCTCCCACCAAAGGCTGATCATTGCACGGAATAATCCAATGACAAAACTCGCACTTATCACCACGTCCGAAGTCCTGAAAGTCTGGGCCTTGGACGAAGAGGAAACAGAACTCGCCATTCGATACACGCTGCCGAATGGAAAGCAGGTCTCGCCTCTCGTTTCGGGCTGGACAGATGGAACCTATACCATCGTCACGGTCAGTGAATTCGAGATACTGGAAGGCAAGGAAACCGTTGGGCCGCCCACCTATACGATCGACAATGGAACTGTCACGGAAAGCTACACCGTCGAGGACAAGCGACCGATGGTGCGCAAGAGCACCGTGCAGGCCCGGTTGATCGCCGCCGGCAAGATGGGCGATGCCTATGCTGTGCTGACCACGAATGCGGATCATTTCGCCCGGTGGTTCGCACCGGATCAGCCGCGCGTCTACTGCGACGACGCGGATTCGGTGGCCTTCCTGGTGGCGCTCGGGTTGGACCCCGAGGTCTTTCTGGCGCCGGAGGAGGCATGATGCTGCTTGTTGCGCCGCCGTTCTTCAAGGTCGCGTCGGGCTTTGTGGCGCCGTCGCGGACGCTGACGACGAAGGGTTTTTTTGGTGGGGCGGTCGTCGGATATATCCGGTCTGGTGGTTATGTCGCAGGCCAATTAGGCGATTCAGGCGGGACGCTTTCGGGCAATCTTCTCCTCGGGTTTACGACCGATACCGTCATTAAAGGACTGAATGGTTCGAGTATCGATATCTGGTTTGTGGGCGATGCGACCACCGATCTAGTCGGTTGTACCGGGATAAAAATCAACACAACCGTCTACGAGATTATGATCGCCGCCGATTATGACAGCGAAAATGACATTACCGGTATCGGGTTCGACGGTTCCTCCATCACCCTAACCGCACCAACAACCTATACCGTGCAGTTAGTTTAGGCCTGTCAAAACCGCCGTACATCGTTCTGGCTGAAAAGGTGGCCCGTCTGATCTGACCTTCGCCGCGCTTTGCCATTGTCGCGGCTCCCGGTGAGAGCCGGGCGGGCACACCATAGGCTGAGACCGTCCACATTCGCAATCGCTGGATAAAAGTGCCCGACCGCCTTGGAGTGAGGGAAGCGGCCGGGCCAAGGGAGATGCCGGCTAACGAGGGGTTTGCCGGCGCTGCAATCATAGGCCTCACAGGGCCGCGATAGCAATCATTGAAAGGATTATGGATATGCAGACCAGCTCATCCGGGCGGCGCGCTATCGCGCGCCGTGAAGGAACCGTTCTGACCGCCTACACCGATAGTGCCGGCATTCTCACCATTGGCGTCGGCCACACGTCCGCTGCCGGTGCTCCCAAGGTCACCAAGGGCATGAAGATCAGCGCATGGGAAGCTGACCAAATCCTGTCCCGCGATCTGGCCGCAGTCGAGAAGGCGGTGAACAGCGCGGTCAAGGTCGCGCTGAACCAGAACGAGTTCGATGCCCTTGTCTCGATCTGCTTCAACATCGGTGGCACGGCGTTCAGGAAATCGACGCTGGTGCGTAAGCTCAATGCCGGCGACAGGAAGGGGGCGGCAGATCAGTTCTTCGTCTGGAACAAGGCGACGGTCAACGGCAAGAAGGTCGCGATCAAGGGTCTTACGGCTCGCCGGCAGGACGAGCGTTACCAGTTCCTCAAGGCGGTGTCCGAACCTGCGAAGCCTGTCGTGGTGGAAAAGCCGGTTGTGGTGGAAAAGCCTGTCGTGGCCGATCCGGGCGAACTTGAACAATCTCCGGCCAAGAGCAAGACCGTGTGGACATGGCTTCTCACGGCTATCGGCGCGCCCATCGCGGCGTTCGGCAATCTCGACTGGCGCGTGCAGCTTGCCATCGTCGCCATCGTGGTCGGCTTTGCCATCTATGGCATCAAGCGTCGCTTCGACCTCGCCCGCGCTGTCAAGGATCTGAAATCGGAGCTTGGCTGATGTTCTGGATGATCTCCTCCATCCTCATCGCCATCGTCGCCGTGGTGCTGATCCACTGGCTGATCCTGTGGAACTTCACGAGGTAGTCATGGAACGCAAAGCTTGGTTCTGCCCGTCCTGCCAGAAGCATCACGCGCCGCATTGCGATACCTGCCCGGGGGTAGCTGCCGCTCACCCGGCCCCAGCGCCAGATCAACCCGGCACCGCGCCATACTCCCCGCCGCAGCGCCCATGGCGGATCGACACGCCCACAAGCGATCCATGGGTTCCGTATTGGCCGCAAATCACATGCGGGAGTGCGCCTTATCGGCCATCGACCGATCCTGACAAGATCGTGGTGGTGAACTGATGATTGGCCTTCTGGACTGGATCAAGATCGGCGTTGCATTCGTCTGCGGCGTGATCATCGCCGGAACCGTCTCATATTTCGTCGGTCACTGGATCGGCGAGAGCGACGGCTATCAGCGCTTCATTGCCGAGATGGCCGCCGCCAATGAAAAAGCCGAACTGGAAAGGAAGGGCGACGATGCCAAGCTTCAGGGCATGTCTGACTACGATCTGTGTGTTGCTGGCCTTCGCGATCAGCGGGTGTCAGTCGACGCCTGCGAACAGCTGCGCGGGCTTCAGTAAGAACAACCTCTCGCCGGCCGGGACCGTCGCGCTCATCCAGGCCGACCGGCCCGGTTACGAGCGCGTTCTTGGCAACGACCGAAACGGCGCCCGTCGCAGGTGCTGGAAATAGCAGTGCAGATGGGGCGACGGGCTGATGACAGATGAACCTCCGGTCCCGCTACGGCTTCGTGATCTCAGCGATGAAACCATCCTGTGGCTTGACCGTTTGGATCACAAGCAACGGGAGGCCCTGATATGGTGCGGCCATCTGGAGCCGGAAGAACGAGAGCGGCTGGACCAGTTCCTCAGGCTGGACGTCGACAAGTACGACGCCGGGTTCAAGCTGATCGAGCTATGGACAAGGCTAAGCTGGCTGTTCGGTCGGCTCGGCTGGATCGGCAAGACATCGGTATGGATCATCATGACCGCCGCCGGCATTCTCGTCGCCCTGACGCAGATCGCCGAGCATCTGTCCAAGGCCAAGCCATGACGGCCGAGCGAACCCTGGTAACGATGGTGATCGTTCTCGACGTGCTGATTGGCATCTGGATCGGCCTCGCGCTCACAGGGTAGCATCCGCCAAGCTGTAGGCATCGTGTCGCCCGCTCCGGTTCGCCGGGGCGGGCTTTTTTCATTGCACTGGGCCATTGCTCGACTTCCGTCTGATCAACTCCAGCGCCATGCCGAGCGCTTCCGCGGCCTTGTTGTCGATGTAGAAGCGGAAACTGCCTTCGCTGGTCATGAAGGTGAGCACACCAATCGTCTGCTCGTCGTCCGTGATCTCGCCTATCTCGATACCGGTCGGGATGCGTGGCTTCTCGAAGGCCATCTAGGCGGCCTTGCCCTTCTTCTTGGCCGGCTCCTTGACGCCCTCCGCCTCGAGGCTCTTGCGCAGCACCTCGGCGAGGTTGACGACGTTCTCTTTCGGCTTTTCGACCTTGCGCACGGGCGGCTTCTTGCCCTTCTTCTTCGCGTCGATCAGCTCGACCAGGGCTTCTTCGTATTTGTCCTCGAAGTGGGACGGATCGAACTTGGTCAGCTTCTTGTCGATCAGCATCGAGGCGACGTCGATCAGATCCTTATCGAGCTTGCCCGACGGGATGCCCTCGAAGGCCTCCTTTTCGGAAAGCACGTCCCTATGAGGCCGTAGCCATGACATCAGCATGCCCTTGCCGTAGGGCTGGATGACGACCTCATGGCCATGCTGGTACATCACCACGCAGGAGCGCGCCGCCATGCCGGTCCTCTCCATCGCCTCGCGTAACACCGCAAACGGCTCCGTCGAAACCGCGTCGGCCGGGGCCAGGTAGTAGGGTTTTTCGAGATAGCGCGTGTCGATCTCCTTGACCGGTACGAAGTCGTCGACATCGAGGGTGTGTTCGGAGCTCAGTTTCAGCGCCTTGATCTCTTCGGCGTCGATCGGCAGGAAATCGCCCTTGTCGACCTCCCAACCCTTCTGCTGCTCGTCGGCCGGCACTTCGTCGTTCGTCTCCTCGTCGACGTAGACGCTGCGGACGCGATTGCCGGTCTTTCGGTTGAGCACGTTGAAGCGAATTTTTTCCGCCTCGGTCACCACGCCGACGATCTTCACCTTGCAAGACACCGATCCGACCCTGAGGAAGCCTTTCCAGGCGGCGCGCGGTGCTGAAGGCATGGCTGTGCTCCATCTTTTGCAGGCAGGAGCAACGGAGGGGAGTGGGAATCGTTCCCCGCCTTCAGGCCTTAACAAACTGGTACGACGCCTGAGCGCCGGCGGGCGTGACCTTGATCCAGCGGTCTTGCTTCCGCCGGAACGTCACTGGCGCCCCGGCCACGATGCTGGCGGCGCGGATCGGCGTCGAGGCGTCGACGGTCTCTACCTTCTCGATTTTCCCGGCGCTGATGATCTCGACAATGAATTTCGCCATCACTTCGGCCTCGGATCGTCCAGGCGGCATCCATATGCCCGCACCACGATGTTGGCGCGGCCCCGGCAGTCGTAACATGGCTCCTGGCAATGCGCCGCTTCTCTGTGGCGACAGATCATCAACGCCACTTCGTCGCGCGTCGGCCTTTCGTGGCAGGTTCGAAGCTGGCCAGCAACGATATGGGCCGTCGTCGGACCAAGAATGACTCGTTTGCCCATGTGAGCGCGTTCCGAAATCCAGCACGCCAACTCGAATAGATCGCGCCACCGATGGCCTGCCGCAGCGGCCGCTGGCCGCCCGGCGATTTCAGCCGCGATAGCTGCTGTTGCTTCGCTGTCCAAGCCCTCCGGACGTCTCGGATTGTGACCCATCGCGGCCTCCATTGGAGGTGGAATCTATTGCGGCTTCTCCAGAACAAAAGGGGAAACGGTGTACGGAATTTGTACCGAAAGACCCTGCAATTTCGTGATTTGTTCCCACATCCAACTGCATGTTGCCGCAAGAGAAACAAAAGCGGACCGGCTGGAAGCCTTGGAAATGCTGGGTTTGCTGGCGCACCCGACAGGATTCGAACCTGTGACCTCTGCCTTCGGAGGGCAGCGCTCTATCCAGCTGAGCTACGGGTGCTCCGGAAACTGCGCCGCAGCTCCGGCACGAACGGCGAACCGGTCGGCTCCGGCTTCTTAGCGGAAGGCAGGCCGCGCTTCAATGCGGAAATGGAACGTCATCGCTGCGCTCGGACGTAGTCGAGGGGGCGCCCATGCTGGTGGCGATTTGACGACTTTGGCAAGCCCGCGGAGCCTGCTGCCGGAGCAGTTTGTTAACCGGCCGCGTCTAAGCTATGCCGCAACACTTCAATCGGCCTGCCAATGGCGCACTTTGCTCTCGACGATGAGTGCCGGTTGCCGGAGCCGACGATGTCCGACACCTCCCATCCCGGATTGGACGACCGCGGTGCCGGCAAGGCGCCCGGCCCCGGCGCGCCGGGTGTCGTCGTGCTCGGCGGCGCGCACGGCACGCTGGCGCTGGCACGCAGCCTGGGCGGCAAGGGCATAAGGGTACACCTCGTTTCCAACGACACGCCGCTGCCGGGCTGGTCGCGTCGTGTCGACGGCATCAGCGAATGGGGTGGACCGGATTCCGGCGGCGCCGTGGATTTCCTGCTCGACCTCGCCGCCACGCAAAATCTACGCGGCGCGCTGCTGGTACCTGGTGGCGATGCCGAAGTGCGCTTCGTCTCGCAATCGATCGCCGCGCTGTCCGGCGCCTTTCAGGTCGTGCTGCCGCCGTGGGAGCGGCTCAAATGGGCATGCGAGAAGCCGCTGCTCTATCGCCGTGCGGAGGAACTCGGCCTCGACGTCCCGAAAACCTACCGCTTCACCTCGCTCGACGAGGCCGCCGGCGCCGACATCCGCTTTCCGGTGGTGCTGAAGCCCAACATGGGTGGCGGCGACAACCGCTTCGCGCGCGCCAAGGTGGTGCGCGCCGACGATCGCGACGCCTTCGTCTCGGCATACAGGGACGCCGTCGGCCAGATCGGCCTCGACAACGTCGTCGTCCAGCAACTCATTCCCGGCGGCGGCGAAAGCCAGTTCTCCTACGCCGCGCTGTGGTGGCAGGGGCGGCCGCTGGCCGAGTTCACGGCGCGCCGCGCCCGGCAATATCCGGTCGACTTCGGCTATACCTCCACCTTCGTCCAGGTGGCCGAGGCGCCCGAGGTGGAGCCAGCTGCCCGGCGCCTGCTCACCGCGATCGGCTATCACGGCCTGGTCGAGATCGAGTTCAAGCGCGACGGCCGCGACGGCACGTTCAAGCTCCTCGACGTCAACCCGCGGCCATGGTCCTGGTTTGGCCTCGCCGCTGCGGCGGGAGTCGATCTCGGCGCCATGCTGTGGCAGAGCGCCAACGGCTTGCCGGTGGAGCAAGCGCGGGTGCGTCCCGGTACCGCCTGGATGTATCTGGCGCGCGATATGGTGTCGGCTGCCGCGCTGGTCGGCCGCGGCACGCTGAAGCCGATGGACTATCTGCGCTCGTTCGGAGCCGTGCGCGCCTGGGCGACATTTGCCGCAAGCGACCCCATGCCCGGGCTGATCGACTTGCCGCTCACCGGATGGCGCGTGCTGACGCGCCGCATCCTGCGCTGACCGGCGAACGGCTTGCCGCATGAGCGCCGCGAAACGCCTCCTCAAGCGCGCCGCCATACGGTGGGGGCTGGAGGTCGTCGCGCTGAGCCGCGGCTGGCGTTTGTGGCCGGCGGCCGGCGGGCGTGGCGTCGTCTTCACCTTGCACCATGTGCGGCCGGCCGCGCGCAAGACGCACGATCCCAACGCCCTGCTTTCGGTGACGCCGGAGTTCCTCGACCTTGCTATCCGCGCCGCACTGGAATGCGGCCTGACGCCGGTGGCGCTGGAAGACCTGCCGCTCTTGCTCGCCGATCCGGCGGACCGGCGCCGCTTCGTCTGCTTCACACTCGACGACGGCTATCGCGACAATGCCGACCATGCCGCACCCATGTTCCGCCGCCATGGCGTGCCCTACACGATCTTCATCACCAAGGGCTTCGTCGAGCGCACCCGCTCGCTGTGGTGGGAGACGGCGGAGGCATTGACCGAAGCGGCCGACCGGCTGGAGTTCGATTTCGGTGGCGGTGTCGAGACGTTGCCGATGGCGACGCCGGCTGAGAAGCGGGTCGCCTTCGATCGTATCGGCGATTTCATCCAGAGTGGCGACGAGGATGCCGCTGTCGCCCGGCTCGACGAGGCGGCAAGGGCGCATGGCATCGATCCGCTCGGCATCACGGACCGGTTGCTGATGGATGCCGCGGAACTGGCGGCCCTGGCCGCTGCCGATCCGCTTGCCCGTTTCGGCGCGCATACGCTTACCCACGTCGCGCTGCGCCGCGTCGATGAAACGCGCCTGCGGGCCGAAATCGAAGGCTCCGTCGATGCCGTCGCGGCCTATGTCGGGCGCCGGCCAACTGCCTTCGCCTATCCCTATGGTTTCCCGGCGGCGGTCGGCGCGCGCGAGTTCCGCGCGGCTGCGGATGCCGGCCTTGCCATCGCCGTGACGACGCAGCCCGGCGTGCTCGGCTCATGGAGCGCGCAGCAGGCTACGGCGGTGGGGCGCGTCTCGCTCAACGGTCTTTACCAGGAAAAGCGCTATGTGAAGGCGCTGATTTCCGGCATTCCCTTCCGGTTCATGTAGGACCTCAGGCCGGCCGCTGGCGCGCCGCAACCGGCAGCTTCAACCGGCGCGCGGTGGCGACGATGGCACGGCGCGCCGGCGGCTCGACCAGCGTGGCGATCAGCCAGGCAGCGAACAAAAGGGCCGCGATCAGCAGGCCGGCGACCAGCGAGCGGTTGTCCGGCGTAGCGAAGCGGGTGAACACGGCATAACCGATGTGTTGGTGAAGCAGGTAGAGCGGATAGGTCAGCGCGCCGAGGCCGTAGGCCAACACAGGGCGGATCGGCAGCGCCGGCAAAAGCGCCGCGAGCGTGACGGCGCCCGTCGCCACGATGCCGGTGAGGCCGACGCCCCAGAAAGCGCGATGCACGCCGTATTGCTCGACCATGCGCGGCTCGACCACATAGGTCGAAGCCACCGCCCACAGGAGCGCCAGCGCCAGAAGGCCCGCCGCCTTCCCGTCGAAACGCTGGCGGGCATGGAAGAGGATGAGGCCGAAGGCGAAGAAGCCGGAATATTCGGTGATGAACAGTTTCGTCACCGCGCCGGAATGGAGAAAGAATTCGTTGCCTGCCGAAATCACCAGCCAGACGAGCACGGCGATGCGCCAGCCGTTGCGGAACCAGCCGGCGGCGAGCAGCAGGAACACCCAGCCGTAGAAGATGATCTCGTAGGCGATGGTCCAGTAGGCACCGTCCATGAAGGGCTGGCCGGCCAGCCGCGAGATCATGATGAACTGCGCCAGCCATTGCGGCAGCGTCGGGACCGGGATGCCGGGCACCGGCCATGCAAGCAGCACCAGCGCCGTCACGGTGGCTGAGACGACGAAGGTCGGCCACAGCCGTGCGAAGCGCCCGACGGCGAAGTCGAAGGCCGAACGGTCCTGCGCCGACAGCGCGATGACGTAGCCGGAGATGACGAAGAAGACCATCAGGCCGGTGTCGAACCACATCGCCACCGGCGCGAGCTCCGGAAAACCGACGCCGCCGCCTTCGCCGGAAATCGCCATGCGGAAACCGTAGTGGAAGGCGAGCACGGTGAGCGCCGAGACGAGCCGCAGGAGGTCGAGGTTGTAAAGGCGCGGTGCGGTTGTTCGTTGCATGGGCGGCGCTCGCTCGGGCTGCACATGCCGGCGCAAGCCGGCTGGCTCCCTTGAGCAAACACCGATCCGCTTAAGATTCCTTGAGTGGCGGCGCGAAACTTGTCGGCACTATGGTGCTTCTTCCCGCAAGCCCGGATGGAAAACCGGGGTCCGCTTTTGCCGAAATTGCCCTAGGCGCCTTCGACCAGCACGATCTCGCCGTCGGCAACCTGCTGGCGGATGGCGGCGGCGCGCTGGTACTCCGGCGAATGGTAGCAGTCGTGCGCCACCTTCAGCGATTCGAACTCGATGATGACATTGCGGCCGCGGCCCGGACCTTCCGCCTTCTCGTGCTCGCCACCGCGCGCGAGGAATTTGGCACCGTATTTGTCGAAGGCGATCTTGGAGGCCGCGACATAATCCTTGTAGCGCTCGGGATCGCGGACATCGACGCGGGCGATCCAGTATCCCTTCGGCATTCTCTTCCTCCTGCTAGCCGCGCCGGCCTTGTTCAGGCCGAACGCATCTCGGTGAGAATAGCGTCCGCCGCCGCCCGCCTGTCAACCGCGCCGACGATCGGCCGACCGACGACGAGGTGGCTGGAACCGTTGCGGATTGCCTGGGCGGGCGTCACCACGCGCCGCTGGTCGCCGTGCGCGGCGCCGGCCGGGCGGATGCCGGGCGTCACCACCGCCATGTCGGGTCCGACGATGCGGCGCACCGCCGCCGCTTCCTCGGCCGAGCAGACGATGCCGCCCATGCCGGCCGCCAGCGCCTGTTCGGCGCGGCGCAGAACCAGCGTGTGCGGATCGTATTCGTAGCCGGCGTCGATGACGTCGCGCTCGTCCATGGAGGTGAGCACGGTGACGGCAAGCAGCGTCAGCCCGCTGCCCTTGGCCGCCTCGACCGCCGCCTTCATCGCCTTGGGATAGGCATGAATGGTCAGCATCGTCATGCCCATCCTGACGATATTCTCGACGCCCTTCGCCACCGTGTTGTCGATGTCGAGCAGTTTCATGTCGAGGAAGACTTTCTTGTCGTCGTCGCTCGCCAGTTCGCGGGCGAAATCGAGCCCGCCGGCAAAGGCGAACTGGTAGCCGATCTTGTAGAAGGAGACGGCCTCGCCGAGGTCGCGCACCACTGTCTCGGCCTCCTTGACCGAGGGCACGTCGAGCCCGACGATCAGGCGCTCGCGCATGGTGTCCGCGTTCATGCCCCGATCCTCATCGAGGTTTGGCGCGCGGCTTGCGTCAGCGTGTGGCATAGGACCTCCATTGATTTCTGCAGTCGTCCGTCGCGGAAATTGCCGGTCTCGTCGAAGGCCGACGCGCCTTCCGGCACGGAGCATTCCGGCGACACCACCTCCATCTGGCAGCGCACCAGCACCGCGCGCAGATGGTTTGCGGCGCGGATGCCGGCGAAATGGCCGGCGGAAGACGAGCACAGGCCCGCCGGTTTGCCTGCCAGCGGCCGCAGCACCCTGCCGTTGTCGCGGCGCACCCGGCTCACCCAGTCGATCGTGTTTTTCAGCAGCGGCGGAATGGAGCCGTTGTATTCGGGCGAGGCGATCAGCACGCCGTCATGGGCGGCGATCTGGCGGGCGAGCTTCATGGCATTATCGGGAATGCCGTTCTCCTTCTCCAGATCCTCATCCATGATCGGCAGCGGGTAGTCGGCCAGCGACAGCCGGGTGACTTCCGCGCCTTCCAATGCCAGCGCCTTCTGCGCCACGTCGGCGGTCTTGCTGCTGAAGGCGCCGGTGCGGACCGAACCGGCGAAGACGAGGACTTTGGGGATGACGGGCACGGCGGCTCCTCGGTTGCAGCCTCTATAGGCCAAGCCGCCGCCAAATCAAGCCGGTGCGGAGGCCGTCTCAACCATGCTTGCGACGCCGGTAGATCCATAGCTGCGTCGGCGGGATGTTGCGGACGACGAAATGGAAATGCTCGACCGTGTAGTCGCCGCGGCCGGGCGGGATCGGCGACAGCGGGCCATAGGTGAGCTGGACGACCGGCCGGCCGGTCGGAATACGGTCGAGCAGGCTTTCGACATAGGCAACGCGTTGCGCCACCGGAAAATTGAGCAGCGGCACGCCGGACACGACCGAATCAAAGGTCACGTCGCGATGGTCTCCGAGCGCCGCCGAAAGATTGAAGGCATCGCCTTCGATGACGTTGACGCCAGGATAGAGCCGGCGCAAGTGGCGCACGAACTCGGGCGAATATTCCAGCGCATAGAGGTTTTCCGGTTTCACGCCGCGCGCCAGGATGGCGCGGGTGATGACGCCGGTGCCGGGTCCGACCTCCAGTACGGGCAGGCCGGAACCGGGATCGATGATCGATGCCATCTTGCGCGCGGTTATGGAGCTTGTCGGCACGATCGAGCCGACGGTCTTCGGCCTGTCGATCCAACCTTTGAAGAACTGCAACTCGTCGTCGAACTTCTCGGCGAGGGTTCGCTTCAAACTGTGGCTGCGTGCCATCAATGCCTCTCCTGATGCGCCCCTCGCGCTACTTAACAGCTAACCCAGCGTCAGCAAGGAGCGAAGCTCAAAAAGGTCGTGGACAAGATAG
>Ga0182738_1002364_pt1 | contig 22441 bp, 21 predicted proteins | sample eDN5th30CBELigMG_FD_128876 | JGI IMG/M metagenome (GOLD analysis project Ga0182738, IMG submission 128876) | Enriched Miracle-Growth compost microbial communities from Emeryville, California, USA - eDNA 5th pass 30_C BE-Lig MG (version 2)... ...
CCCGAGACCAACGGCGAGGTCGCGGTGAAGGCATGGGAGGCGCTGTCGAAATTCACGGGGCGCGAGCACGCCCATCTCGCCCTCCCCAAGGAGGACGAGAAGATCCGCTTCCGCGACATCCAGGCCCAGCCGCGGAAGATCATCTCGTCGCCGACCTGGTCGGGGATCGAGAGCGAGAAGGTCTGCTACAACGCCGGCTACACCAACGTCCACGAGCTGATCCCGTGGCGGACGCTCACCGGCCGCCAGCAGCTCTACCAGGACCATCTCTGGATGCGGGCCTTCGGCGAGGGCCTCGTCACCTGGAAGCCGCCGGTCGACCTCAAGACCATCCCCGGCGTCAAGGACATGCGGCCGAACGGCCACCGCGAGATCGTCCTCAACTTCATCACGCCCCACCAGAAGTGGGGCATCCACTCCACCTACACCGACAACCTCCTGATGCTGACGCTCAACCGCGGCGGCCCGGTGGTGTGGATCTCGGAGACCGACGCGAAGACCGCCGGCATCGTCGACAACGACTGGGTCGAGGTCTTCAACACCAACGGGGCGCTCACCGCCCGCGCCGTCGTCTCGCAGCGCGTCAAGCCGGGGATGATGATGATGTACCACGCCCAGGAGAAGATCGTGAACACGCCGGGCTCCGAGCTTACCGGCAACCGCGGCGGCATCCACAATTCGGTGACCCGCACGGTGCTCAAGCCGACGCACATGATCGGCGGCTACGCCCAGCAGGCCTACGGTTTCAACTACTACGGCACCGTAGGATCGAACCGCGACGAGTTCATCGTCGTCCGCAAGATGGCGCGCGTCGACTGGCTCGAAGAGCCGCTTGCGGCGGCCGAGTGAGGAGAGCCGACAATGAAGATCCGTGCCCAGATCGCGATGGTGCTGAACCTCGACAAATGCATCGGCTGCCACACCTGCTCGGTCACCTGCAAGAACGTCTGGACCAACCGCGAAGGCGTCGAATACGCCTGGTTCAACAACGTCGAGACCAAGCCCGGCGTCGGCTATCCCCGCGAGTGGGAGAACCAGGGCAAGTGGAACGGCGGCTGGCGGCGGAAGCGGAACGGCCGCATCGAGCCGCGGATGGGCGCCAAGTGGCGCATCCTCGCCAACATCTTCGCCAATCCCGACCTGCCCGAGATCGACGACTACTACGAGCCCTTCACGTTCGACTACCAGCACCTGCACACCGCGAAGGAGTCGAAGGCGTTCCCCACCGCCCGTCCGCGTTCGTTGGTCAGCGGCGAGCGCATGGAGAAGATCGAGTGGGGCCCCAACTGGGAGGAGATCCTCGGCGGCGAGTTCGAGAAGCGCTCGAAGGACGTCAACTTCGAGGGCGTCCAGAAGGAGATCTACGGGCAGTTCGAGAACACCTTCATGATGTATCTGCCGCGGCTCTGCGAGCATTGCCTCAATCCGGCCTGCGTCGCGGTCTGCCCCTCGGGCGCGATCTACAAGCGCGAGGAGGACGGCATCGTCCTCATCGACCAGGACAAGTGCCGCGGCTGGCGGATGTGCGTCTCCGGCTGCCCCTACAAGAAGGTCTACTACAACTGGTCGTCGGGAAAGTCCGAGAAGTGCATCTTCTGCTTCCCGCGCATCGAGGCGGGACAGCCGACGGTCTGCTCGGAGACCTGCGTCGGCCGCATCCGCTATCTCGGCGCCGTGCTCTATGACGCCGACGGCATCGAGGCGGCGGCGGCGACCGCGGACGAGCAGGACCTCTACGAGGCCCAGCTCAAGCTGTTCCTCGATCCGCACGACCCGGCGGTGATCGCGCAGGCCCGGGCCGACGGCGTGCCCGACGCCTGGCTCGAGGCGGCGAAGCACTCGCCGATCTGGAAGATGGCGATGGAGTGGAAGGTGGCCTTTCCCCTTCACCCCGAATACCGCACGCTGCCGATGGTCTGGTACGTGCCGCCGCTCTCGCCGATCCAGTCGGCCGCGGCCGCCGGCAAGATGGGCCTCGACGGCGACATGCCGGACGTCCGCTCGCTCCGCATCCCGCTCCGCTACCTCGCCAACCTCCTCACCGCCGGCAAGGAGGAGCCGGTCGCGCTCGCGCTCGAACGGATGCTCGCCATGCGGAGCTACATGCGGGCGAAGACCGTCGACGGGCGCCTCGACGAGCGCATCGCCGAACGGGTCGGACTGAACGGCCGGGCGATCGAGGAGATGTACCAGGTGATGGCCATCGCCAACTACGAGGACCGTTTCGTCATCCCCACGGCGCATCGCGAATGGAGCGAGGACGCCGCCGACCTCCGCGGCTCCTGCGGCTTCTCCTTCGGCAACGGCTGCTCGGGGGGCGTCACCGAGCCCAACCTCTTCGCGACACGCCGGACGGGCAAGGCCAGCAACCCGATGGAGATCGCATGATGGCGACGACCTTCAAGGCTCTCTCCGCGCTCCTCTCCTATCCGGACGGAACGCTTCAGGACGCCGCCGGCGACATCATCGCAGTCGTCCGTGCCGAGGGCCTCGTCGCGGCGCCCGTCCTGGCCGGGCTCGAGGCGTTCGTCCGCGAGCTCGCCGCGGCCGACCTCATCGACCTCCAGGAGCGCTACGTCGATCTCTTCGACCGGAGCCGGCGCCTCTCCCTCCACCTGTTCGAGCACGTCCACGGCGAGAGCCGCGACCGCGGGCAGGCGATGGTCGACCTCGCCGCGCTCTACGAGAAGGGCGGGCTCATGCTCGCCGGGAACGAGCTGCCCGACTACCTGCCGCTGTTCCTCGAGTACCTCTCGACCCGCCCGCTCGACGAGGCGCGGGGGGTGCTCGCCGATGCCCTTCACATCGTCGTCGCGCTCGAGGAGCGTCTCGCCGCCCGGCATGCCGGCCATGCCGCGGTGCTCGCGGCCATACGAAGTGCCGCCGGCGATCATGCGGCGCGGCCCGAGGGTGTCGACCCCGCCGCCGAGAGCGAAGGCGACCTCGCCGCGCTCGACGCCGCCTGGGAGGAGACCGCGGTGACCTTCGGGCCCGGCGACCAGTTCGACGGCTGCTCCGTCGACCGGCTCAGGATCCAGATGCGCGCCGGGAGCCGCGATGCGCGGCAGGCCGGCGGCTAGGGAGAACGCGCATGTCCGCCACGCTCAACGGCATCGTCTTCGGCTGGTATCCCTATCTCTGCCTGACGGTGTTCCTGCTCGGCAGCCTGATCCGCTTCGACCGCGAGCAATATTCGTGGCGGAGCGGGTCGTCGCAGCTTCTCCGCCGCCGCCAGCTCCGCTGGGGATCCAACCTCTTCCACGTCGGCATCCTGATGATCTTCGCCGGCCACTTCGTCGGCCTCCTCACGCCGATCGCGGTGTTCGACACGCTCGGCGTCAGCCACGGCTTCAAGCAGGGGCTGGCGATCACCGCCGGCGGCATCGCGGGCGTGATGTGCTTCATCGGCATCGCGCTCCTCGCCCATCGCCGGCTGTTCGACCCCCGCATCCGGGCGACGTCGAGCTACGGCGACATCGTCATCCTGCTGCTCCTCTGGGTGCAGCTCACGCTCGGCCTCGCGACGATCTTCGTCTCGCTCGAGCACATGGACGGGCACGAGATGGTGAAGTTCATGAACTGGGCGCAGGGGATCATGACGCTCGACCCGTCGGCGGCGTCGTACGTCGCCGACGTCCACCCGGTGTTCAAGGCGCACATCTTCCTCGGGCTGACGATCTTCCTGGTCTTCCCCTTCACGCGCCTCGTCCACATCTGGAGCGCGCCGGTCTGGTACCTCGGACGCCGCGGCTACCAGGTCGTCCGCACCCGCCCCCGCCCCGATCCCCGTCCCGCGGAGTAGCCCCATGGTCACGCTCGTCATCGATCACGACGCGAAACGCGCCGGCAGCCATCCGTACCAGCACGGTCCCGCGCCGGGGAACACCGCCCCCTCGCCGGAGCGGGTGGCGATGCCGCCGGTCACCGTCAACGGCGTCGCCATCCCGCGGAAGGCGATCGCGGCGGAGGTCCAGAACTTCCCCGCCGCCAATCCCGGCGCGAGCTGGAGGGCGGCGACGGAAGCCCTCGTCATCCGCGAGCTCCTCCTCCAGGAAGCGCGCCGCCTCGAGGTGCCGGTCGAGCAGCAGCGCGACCGGGACGGCCGGCGCGAGACCGAGGAGGATGCGCTCGTCCGCGCCCTTCTCGAGCGCGAGGTCACGGTGCCGGAGGCCGACGAGGCGACGCTCCGCCGCTTCTACGACAACAATCTCCGCCGCTTCGCATCGGCGCCGCTCCACGAGGCCGACCACATCCTGATCGCGGCGCGCCGCGACGATGCCGCCGGCTTCGCCGCCGCGCGCCACAAGGCGGCGGCGCTGGCGACGATCCTCGCCGAGGATGCCGACCGTTTCGCCGCGCTCGCCCGCGAGCATTCCGCCTGTCCCTCGGCCGGCGTCGGCGGCAATCTCGGCCAGATCGGCCCCGGCGAGACGACGCCCGAGTTCGAGGCGGCGCTCGCCGCGCTCCCGGTCGGCGCGGTCTCGGGCCCGGTCGAGACCCGCTACGGCGTCCATCTCATCCGCCTCCGGCGGCGGATCGCGGGCCGGCAGCTCCCGTTCGCCATGGTCCGCGACCGGATCGCGACCTATCTCGACGAGCACGTCCGCCGGCAGGCGAGCGCCCAGTATCTCGCTCTCCTCGCCGGGCGGGCCGAGATCCGCGGTATCGTGCTGGCGGGCGCCGACTCGCCCCTCGTTCAGTGAGCGCGCCGATGCTGGGCCGGCTCATCGATTCGCTCGACGACCCGACGGTGGCGGCGGTGCTGCTCGCGGCGCTCGACGATTCCGCCCTCCGGGATCGGCTCGAGGCCGCGGCGGAAGCGGCCGGCGAGGCGCCGGCAGCGGTCCTCGCCGCAGCGGTCCGGGGCTTCATCGAGACGGCCTCGGACGAGCTCTGGACCCAGCTCATCGGCGTCATGAGCCGGAGCGACGATCCCGGCCTCGCCGCGGTCCACGCGATCCTCGCCAAGGCACTCCCCGCGGCGCCGACGGTGGCGGCATGAGCGCGGTCGCGGGCGATCGCTGCGCGGCGCGCGCCGGCACCGTCTCGTTCGAGGTCGCGCGCCGCGTGGCGCCCGGCCTCGTCCGCCCGCACGGCCGGGTGGAGGCGATGCCGCTCGCCGCGGCCCGGGGCCGCGTGCTGGCGGAAGCCGTGGTCGCGCCGGGGCCGCTGCCGCCGTTCGACCAGGCCGCGATGGACGAGTATGCCGTGCGGCTTGCGGGCCGCGGCGGCCTTCCCCTGATCCTGCCGGTCGCCGGACGGACCGATGCCGGCGACGCGCCCGGGCGGCTCCTCCCCGGCACCGCCCACCGCATCATGACGGGCGCCGCCCTCCCCCGCGGCGCCGACACCGTGGTGATGGAGGAGCAGGTGACGCGGAAGGGGAGCCTCGCCCGGATCGAGGCCGATCTTCCCGCCAACACCCACATCCGCCGCGCCGGCGAGGACGTGCCGCCGGATGCCGTCGTCCTCTCGCCGGGCCGCCGCCTCGACTGGCCCGAGATCGGGCTGCTCGCGGCCCTCGGCATCGCCGCGGTTTGCGTCGCGGCGCCGGTGCGGATCGCGATCCTCCCCACCGGCAGCGAGCTCCACGCCACGGGAGCCGCGCCGTCCCCCGGCGGCATCCACGATGCCAACGGCCCGATGCTCGCGGCCCTCCTCTCCGGCGGATCGGCGGAGGTGACGGTCCGTCGCGTCGAGGACGACGCGCCGGCGCTCGCCGAAGCCCTGGCCGAAGCCGCGGCGACCCACGACCTCGTCGTCACCACCGGCGGGATGGCCGCCGGCCTCGGCGATCATGTCCGCGCCGCCGTTGCCGCCGCCGGCGGCCGGCTCGAGGTCGCGGGCGTCGCGATGAAGCCGGGCAAGCCGCTGGGCCTCGGGCGAATCGGGACCGCCGGCTTCGTCGGCCTGCCCGGCAACCCGCAGGCGAGCGCCTTCGCGGCGCTGGCATTCGTCCGTCCGATGATCGCCGGGCTCGCCGGCGCGGCGGCACCCGCGCCGCAGGTGGCGACGCTGGCATTCAGCGGGGACGGCCGGGCCGGTCGGGTCGAGCTGGCGCCGGTGCGCCTCGCCGTCGAGGATGGCAGGCCCGTCGCCCGCCGGAGCGGCCCGGCGGGATCGCACCGCATGACGCCGATGGCGGACGCGGACGCGGTCGCCATCGTACCGGACACGGCCGAGACCGGGACGACCGTCGAGGTCCTTCCGTTCGGCCGCTGGCAGGAAGGGTGAACGAGATGACACAGGCGCAATGGCAGCAGATTTCCGACCCCCGGCAGCCGATCACGGCGATCGTCTATGACGATGGCGTGGCGTTCGAGGCCTTTCTCGAGGCCGAGACGACGGCGATGGCGGCCGATGGGCTCCGGCTCGCGGGGCTGATCCACCAGAGCCGCCCCAATGCCGATCGGCGGAAATGCGACCTCTACGTGAAGGATCTCGCGACCGGCGAGGTCCACGGCATCTCCGACGACCGCGGCCCGCATGCGCGCGGATGCATGCTGAACACCGACCGGCTGCTGCGCGCCGGCGAGACGGCGCGGGGCAGCCTCTCGCCCCACATCGACCTCCTGGTGGTCTGCAAGTTCGGCAAGACGGAAGCGGCGGGCGGCGGCCTTCGGAGCCTCCTCTCGGCGGCGCTCGAGCTTTCGGTCCCGGTGCTGATCGGGGTCCCCGCCGTCAATCTCGCCGCGTTCCGGGACTTCGCCGGCGAGCTCGCGCGCGAGGTCGACCTGCCGCGCCGTGCCGGCACCGGCGCGGCGCCGCTCGCCGCATCGGCGACAGGGCACGCATAGGCGCGCCGGCGGGGACTAGAGGGTTCCCGCGGCGCCGGGCCAGTAATGCGCGTCGGAGGTCTGGCGCGGCCCGAAGATCGCCTGTCCGACGCGGACCACGGTCGCGCCTTCCTCGACCGCGATCTCGAAGTCGCCCGACATTCCCATCGACAGCGCCGCGAACCTCTCGCCGTCGGCGAGCTCGTCGCGAAGACGCGCGCGGACGTCGCGGAGCAGGCGGAAGCAGCCGCGCACCCGGGCCTCGTCGGCGGAGAAGACGGCGAGCGTCATCAGCCCGCCGACGCGGAGGCGCGGACAGGACGGGAGGGACCGGGCGAAGGCCGCAACCTCCGCCGGGGCGAGGCCGAACTTGCTGGCCTCGCCGGAGGTGTTGACCTGGACGAGGACGTCGAGCGTCCGGTCCTCGCGGTCCAGCCGGCGGTCCAGCGCCTCGGCGACGCGGAGGCTGTCGAGCGCCTGGAACTCGGCGGCGAAGCGGGCGACGTCCTTCGCCTTGTTGGTCTGGAGATGGCCGACGATGCTCCACGAAACCGGCAGGTCGCGGAGGCTCTCGGCCTTGTCCCGCGCTTCCTGGACCTTGTTCTCGCCGAAGGCGGTGATGCCCGCGGCGACGGCGGCGCGAAGACGCTCCGCCGGCACGGTCTTGCTGACCGCGAGGAGGCGCACCTCGCCCGGATCCCTGCCCACGCGGCGGCAGGCGGCTTCGATCCGCTTCCGGACCGCGGCGGTTCTGTCCGCGAGGCGGGCCGCCTCGCCGGGGTCGTGCGGGGGATGCGTGCCGGACATCGCTTTCCTTCGTGGCCGGCAACGTGAAGGCCGGCGCCCCAGCGGGACGGCAGGGGCGCCGGCAGGATCAGCGGCGTGCGCCCTCCGGCGGGAACGCGGGCGCCGCCGCGGCCCGTGCGGCCGCGGGTCCGTCCGTCATGCGGCGCCCTTCACCTCGGCGAGCGGCGCGCCGAAATTGATGTGGAAGGGATGCCCGTCGAGGACGAGGGCCGGGACGGAGACGACGCCGGCGGCCTCGGCTTCCGCGATCCGGCCGGCGTCGGTTCCGAGATGGACGATCTCGACCGCATATTCGGCGGGATCGAGGGCGTGCGCGAGGCGCTGCTCGGCATCGACGCAGACCGGGCATCCGGCGTGGTAGAAGACAGCTTTCCGTGCCATGGTGTCGAAGCTTCCTTTCTGAGAGGAGAGGTTGCACTTCCGGGCGCTCCGTTCGTTGCCGCGAACGGGGCGCCCACTCGTTCAGGCCGGTGCCGCGGCGAAGCGGGACCACGTCCCGCGTCCGTCCTCGACGTCGGCCTCGACGTGGTCGCCGCAGTCGAGCCGCAGGTCTGCGGTCCCGAAGGCTGCGTCCACGAAGGCGCAATGATGCGGCCGGTCCGCATCGGCATGCTCGTAGGGGCGGAAGTAGCTGCAGCTCGCGCACATCCGCTGCGCCGGGATCGCGCCGCGGAGCTGCAACGTCCGGATCATCTTCATCAGCGCCTTGAGGAGGACGGCGCGCTCGTCGACGTCGAGCCCGTCGGCAGCGGCGAGCAGCGCGTCGGGCCACTGCGCCGTCTCGGCGGTGACGTCCCGCCCGGCCGGGGTCGCATGAAGCATCGCGGCGCGGCCGTCGGCGGGATCGGCGCGGCGCGCGACCAGCCCCTTGCGGACCAGCGCCGCGACGGCGTCGCTCGCCGTCGGCTGGGTGACCGCGATCTCGGCAGCGAGGGCGCCGACGCGGGCAGGCCCACGCCCGACGAGATGGACGAGGATCTGCGCCTGCGTCGGCGTAAGCCCGGCCGGAGCGGCCTGCCGCCACGCCTCAGAGCGCAGGAACAGGCCGATCTTTGCGAGTCCGGAGGCGATCTGATCGTGGGCCATGGACGGATATTTACATAGGATTCCTATCTATGCAACCGCATCGTGCCGCCTGTTGGCCGCGACGGCACCGGGCTTGTCATCGCTACCCATTCTTACCCAAGATGGGGCTCCGTGCCTTTGACCCGCCGGCGCGGAGTTGGTCTCCTTCCCGCGCAAGCGCGCGGCAGCCGCATCCGGCCCCCCTACGGGAACGACAAGGAACAATACGCATGGCGAAGTCGGGCTCATTCATCGTCGTCGGGGAATTCGAGGTCGATCCGGCGGACCGCGACCTGGTGGTCGACATGCTCCTCGAGAACCGTCGCCAGACGCTCGCGACCGAGCAGGGATGCCGCTCCTACGAGGTCTGCACCAGCGAGGACGACAATCCCGCGCGCATTTACATGGTGGAGAGCTACGACGACCGGGCCGCTTTCGAGGCCCACAAGACGACGCCGCATTTCGCCGTGTGGGAGAAGCACGGCGCGCCGCTCATCCGCGAGCGCGGCGTGATGTTCCTCAAGCGCAATCTCATGGACGCATAGTCCCCGGGATGCCGGGCCGGCGCCCTCCAGAACGGATGCAGAAGCGATCGCGAAACCGGAAAGGCGGACCCCGCCTCCCATAGCCGAGACGGCCACCGACAGCGCCGGGGACGCCGCGGAGTCACCCATCCGGCAGCTCCTCGCCCAGCGTCACGCGCCGTTTCGCGCGCGCCAGTCCCTGATCGTCGGCGCCTCGATCGGCGCCGGGCTCGCGGCGCAGGCCGCCCGTCACGGCGGCGCCGACTTCATCCTCCTCGGCAATGTCGGACGCTACCGGATGATGGGCGCGCCGTCCTGCGCGTGCCATCTGCCGCTGCGCGACAGCAACGCCATGGTGCAGGACTTCGGCCGCGCCGAGATCCTGCCCTCCTGCACGCTGCCGATCTTCCTCGGCGTGACCGCCGCCGATCCGGGCATCGACTTCGACCGGCTCCTCGCCGAGGCGAAGGCGGCCGGCTTCGACGGCATCAGCAACTTCCCCACCGCCACGGAGATGACCGGCGCGTATCGCGCCGCCCTCGAGGCGGGCGGCGCCGGATTCAGCCGCGAGGTCGAGCTCCTCGCCGCGGCGAAGAAGGCGGGCCTTGCGACGCTCGCCTACGCCTCCGGCTACGACGACCTCGCGGAAGTCGCGGCGACGGCGCCGGATCTCATCTGCATCATGTTCGACGCCCGCCTCGGGCTGACCGCGACCTCCGACCAGCACGAGCTCGAGATCGCCGCCGGACTCATGCGCCCGCTCGCGGCGATGGCCCGCAAGGAGCTGCCCGGCACGGTGATCCTTTGCGGCGGCGCGGCGATCTCCAATCCGCTGCAGATGGTGACCCTCTGCACCCTGATGCGGGCGGACGGCTACATCGGCGGCTCGACCATCGACCAGGCGCCGCTCGGCCAGTCCATCGAGAATCGCGTCGCCGAGTTCAAGACCGTCTCCGACATCAAGCATGGCGGCGGCGCGCCGCCGGTCAAGGTGTCCTCGCGCCTGGTGGCGACATCCGCCCCGGTCCGCGCGCTCTACGCCCAGATCGCGCGGGCGGCGCGCCAGGACGTCGACATCGCCATCACCGGCGAGGAGGGCACCGGCAAGACCCATGTCACCGCGATCGTCCACGAGATCAGCGCGCGGCGGACCAAGCCCGTCTACGTCATGAACTGCGACGGCCAGCGGCGGGGCGACATAGCGGTCGAGCTCTTCGGCGCCGTCGCGGGCGTGGACGGCGTCGCCAAGGAGCGGATCGGCCTCCTCCATTCCGTCAACGGCGGGGTGCTCGTCGTCGAGAACCTCGAGCGGATGAGCCTCCCGGTCCAGGCGGCCCTGCTGGAGGCCCTCGAGCTGCGGCGCCTGCGGCCGGTGGGGGGCCTGAGGACCTGGCCGCTCGACATCCGCGTCGTGTTCACCTCGCGCGAGCCGCTCGATGCGCTGCACAGGCGCGGCGCCCTGGTGCCGGCGCTGTACCTCCGGCTGCGCCCCTTCGCCTTCCATCTCCCGCCGCTCCGCGAGCGGCTCGAGGAGCTGCCGCTCCTTGCCCGCGCCATGCTGGCCTCGGTGCGCCAGCGCCTCGGCGGGCGGCCGATGACGTTCGAGAACGCGGTCCTCCGGCAGTTTCAGACCGAGGCCTGGCCGGGAAACCTCCGGCTCCTGCGTTCGGTGATCGAGGCGGCCGCCTTCCGGGCGGAGCAGGGCCGCATCCGGCTCGCCGACGTAGCGCCACCGCCCCAGCCCGCCATCAGGAAGGAAAGCGAGCGCGAGCAGATCGTCGACGCCCTGTGGCGCCACAAGTTCCGCAAGACCGAGACGGCCGACTTCCTCGGCATCTCCCGCAAGACGCTCTACAACAAGATGCGGAAATACGGCCTCCTGACCCCGGCGACGGCCCGCCCCGGCGGCGACCCCTCGTGACGCGCGCTCACGGCGACACGCCTCCGTTGCCCAATTTTACTCACCCGTTCCCACAACGGGCTGGCCGGCGGCGTGCCGCCTGCCCATCATCGGGCCGTCACGCCGGGTCGCGAGCAAGCCTCGTGTCGAACCTCAAGCATTGTCGAAAAGGAAAAGATGAAACTCTCCGATCATTGGCGCACGCCCGAGCCGATCTTCACGCGCGACGCGATCCTCGCCCGCCTCCGCAAGACCATCGCCGACCGGAAGCCCATCGTCGCGGCCGGTAGCAGCTGCGGCCTCGTCGCGAAGTCGGCGGAAGCCGGCGGCGCGGACCTGATCGTGGTCTACAGCACCGGGCTCTCCCGCCTGCTGGGCCTCCCCACCACGATCTTCGGCGACACCAACAACGCGACCCTCGGCATGGCCGAGCAGATCCTCAACGTCGTTATCGACACGCCCGTCGTCTGCGGCGTCGAGGCCGCCGACCCGCGCTGGATGCGGCTCGGCAAGCTCGTCGACCGGGTGAAGGACGCCGGCTATTCGGGCGTTATCAACTTCCCGACGGTGACGTTGTTCGAGGCCGGGTCGCTGCAGCGCCGGGAGAAGGACGGCACCGGGTTCGGCTTCAATCGCGAGCTCGACCTGATGGGCCTGGCGCGGGAACGCGACCTGTTCACCATGTGCTACGTCTTCACCACCGACGAGGCGGCGCAGATGGCCCGGGCCGGCGTGGATTGCGTCGTCGCCCATGTCGGCGGGACGAGCGGGGGCATGGACGGCTTCCACAACGTCGCCTCGATGGACGTCGCCCTCACCAAGACCGACGAGATGATCGCCGCCGCCCGGGAGGTCAATCCGGACGTGATCGTCCTCGGCCACGGCGGCCCCTTCGACACGCCGGACAACGTCGGGGTCCTCTACGAGAAGTCGATGGCGCAGGGCTTCGTCGGCGCCTCGAGCGTGGAGCGCATTCCGATCGAGACCGCCGTCTCGGAGGCGGTGCGCGGCTTCAAGTCGGCGACGATGCCGACGTCCCGGGCCTAGCGGCCCGGCGAGAGACCAGGGGCATGCGCCGGCCCGAACCGGCGCATCCCCCCGGAATGCGAGAGACCGTCGGGGCTCGAGGCGACGCGAAGACGACGCCGAGCAGGAGAGAGGGGTGCTTGCTGCGCGCAGGCACCCCCTCTTGCATTGTCGGGGCGTTTTCGGGGCTCAGCCGGCGCGGGCGTCCTCGCGGATCATCGCCGCGGCCTTCTCGCCGATCATGATGGTGGGGGCGTTGGTGTTGGCGCCGACGATGGCGGGCATGATCGAGGCATCCACCACCCTCAGCCGATCGACGCCGTGGACGCGCAGGCGCTCGTCGACGACGGCCCTCCCCGCCGGCCCCATCTGGCAGGTGCCGACGACGTGATAGGCGGAGGTCACGCGCCGCCTGAGGTCGTCGCGGAGCGCGTCCTCGCCCGTCACCGCCGGCCCGGGCAGCACCTCCTCGACGACGTGCGCGGCGAGCGCCGGCTGGGCGGCGATGCGCCGGGCTATCCGGACGGCCTCGACGAGCGAGCGGAGGTCCTGGTCGCTGCCCGGGAAATTGTAGCGGATCTCCGGCGCGACGCGGGGATCGGGGCTCCGGAGAAGGACGCTGCCCCGGCAGTCGGGGCGCTGGAGCACGAGGCAGAACGAGAATGCCGGGAAGCGGTGGGTCGCCAGCGTCGAGCCGCTGGGCGCATCGGGATCGGTCGACCAGACGAAGAAATTGATCGCGATGTCCGCGGCTTCCATCCGCGGGTCGGTGCGGACGTATCCGCCGGCATAGATGCCGCTGCCCGAAAGGGGACCCCTGCCGAAGAGGAAGCTCTCCGCGCCGTATGCCAGCATCCGGACCCGGCTCATCGCGATCTCGTTGAGGGTCCGGGCGCCCCGCGTCCGGTAGGCCACGTTGTTCTGGAAGTGATCCTGGAGGTTGCTGCCGACCAGCGGCGCGTCGACTACGGGGGCGATGCCCATGGCGCCGAGAAGCGCCCCCGGACCGATGCCGGAGAGCTGCAGGAGCTGCGGCGAATTGATGGTGCCGCCGCTGACGATCACCTCGCCCCGCGCCGCGGCATAGTCCGCCTGCCCGCCGCGAACGAAATGGACGCCGGCGGCGCGGCCGTCGCGGATCTCGATCCGCGTGGCGTGGGCGCGCGTGAGGATCCGGAGATTGGGGCGGCGCCGGGCGCGCCCGAGATAGCCCCGCGCGACGCTCCAGCGGCGGCCGCGGCGGGTAGTGTACTGGTGGTAGCCGATTCCCTCCTGGCGTTCCCCGTTGAGATCGGGGTTCGCCGGCAGTCCGGCCTCGCGCGCGGCGTCGAGGAAGGACCTCACCAGCGGCCAGTCCGGCCGCCGGTCCTCGACGCGCTGCGGCCCGCCGACGCCGTGATAGGCGTCCGCGCCCCGCTCGTTGTCCTCGGCCTTGCGGAAATAGGGGAGGACGTCGTCCCAGGCCCAGCCGGTGCATCCCATCTGCCGCCACCGGTCGTAGTCGGACGGGACGCCGCGGGTATAGACCATGCCGTTGACGGAGCTGGTCCCGCCGAGCACCTTGCCCCGGTGCTGGAGCAGCGCGCGCCCGTCGAGGCCCGGCTCGGGCTCGCCCTTGTACATCCAGTCGTAGCGCGGATCGGCGAGCGACAGCGCGTAGCCCATGGGCACCGTGAAGACCGGATGGCGGTCCGGTCCTCCCGCCTCGAGGAGCAGCACCGAGACGCCGGGATCCTCGGTCAGCCGCGAGGCGACGACCGCACCGGCCGAGCCCGAGCCGACGACGATGTAGTCATAGGTTCCGACGCTGGTCATCCGGCGGTCCTCCGCCCTGCAAACGGCTGCGACTTGTTGTATGTACGCTCCGGCGGGCACGGGGCCCGCAGGCGAGGCTGACGGCGGGGCGGATGGCAGCGGGCGAGCGTCAGGGCGATGCCGGTCACTTCCCGCCCGTGGCGGTGCTGACGGACTGGCCGACGGCCGCAGACGGCGAGGGCTTTCTCCTGTCGCCCGTCATGGCGGGACTCCCCGTCGGGCAGGCCAGCGCGCTGGCCCTCGGCCCGGCCCGCAACGCCAACCAGCGGCTGTTCGACGTGCTCGCCGGGAGGCCGGCCGGGCATCCGCGGGCCTGCGCGGGATTGTTCGCCGTCGATCCGTTCGTCGGGCTCAAGGAAATCCGCCTCCGGCTCGAACGCGCGGGAATCGCCACGGTCGCCAACTGGCCGAGCGTCGGCCTGTTCGATCCGCCGTTCCTCAAGGAACTGTCCGGCAAGGGCCTCGGCTTCGAGCGCGAGGTGGCGTTCGTCGAAGCCATGGCGGGCGCCGGGTTCCGGACGCTCGCGACGGTCTTCACGCTGGACCAGGGCCTCGCCATGCAGGACGCGGGCGCCGACGGCATCCTGCTCCACCCGCCGCTGGTCGCGGGCCGGATCATGACGCTCGCGGATGCCCTCGACTGGGCGGGGCCGACGATCGAGGAGCTCCAGGCCGCCGGGCTCCCGGTATCGCTCTACCTCGAGGAGCCGGCCGCAAAGCTCCGGCCGGGCCTCACCATCTTCGGCGGATGACTTCGGGAAGGGGGGCGCCGGCGCGGTCATTTGACGGCGCCCGCGGTGAGTCCCTTGACGATGAAGCGCTCGAGGAAGACGCCGAGGACGACCAGCGGCGCGACGGCGGCCGTCGAAAGCGCCGCCATCGACCACCAGTTGATCCCTTGCGCGCTCGTCTGGCTCGCGACCAGGACCGGCAGCGTCTTGGCGTCGGCGCTGGTGAGGAGGGCGGCGAAGAAATACTCGTTCCAGCACAGGATCAGCGAGATGATGAACGCCGACACCATGCCCGGCGTCGCCAGCGGCAGCATGATCCGGAAGAACACACCCCAGCTCGACAGCCCGTCGACCAGGGCCGCCTCGTCGAGCTCCTTGGGGATCGCATCGAACTGGTCGCGCATGATCCAGACCGTGATCGGCAGCACCGTCAGCGTGTAGAGGATGGTGAGCCCGATCGTGGTGTCGAGGAAGGCGAGTTCGCGGTAGAGGACGAGGAACGGCAGGGCCAGCACCACCGGCGGCAGGATCAGCTGCGAAAGGAAGAAGAACGAGATGTCGTCGTTCCGGAATATCCCGATCCGGTAGCGGAAACGGCTGAGGCCGAATGCCGCGAGGGAGCCGAGGACTAACGCCAGCAGCGAGGCGCCGACCGCGGTGGTGACCGTGTTGAGGAAGCGGAACAGGAACTCGTCGCGCGCGGTCGAGGGCCTGAGGATCGTGTCGGGCGACAGGCCGAGCGAGCGCCAGCCCCGCCAGTCGGGCACGAAGTCCACCCACGGCAGGATGTGCCCCTGCGTCACGTCCGCCGCCGTCTTGGTGGCGGTGGTGATGGTCCAGAAGACGGGGAACAGCGAGATCACCGCCCAGACGATCAGCAGGACATAGGTGCCGGCATGCCCGATCCATCGGGAGGCGGGCCGGGGCCGGCTGTCGGCGGTCGTCGTTGCCACCACGTACCTCGCTACGCCAGGGGCTGCCGGTGGCGCCGCAGCGCCCGCAGCAGGGTCGTCATGCAGATGATGATGACGATGAGATAGATGACCGCGAGCATCGTGCCGTAGCCGACGTTCGAGCGGTCCCGGTACTCGCGGTAGATGAAGCTGGTCACCGTATCGGTGGCGCCGCCGGGGCCGCCCGCGGTGATCGCGATGACGATGTCGGCGAGCTTCAGCTTGAAGATGATGCGGAGCACGATCGCGGTGATGCTGACCGGCAGCATCAGGGGAAAGGTGATCTTCCAGAACTTCTGCCAGGCGTTGACGCCGTCGATGTCCGCCGCCTCGCCGACCTCGCGCGGCAGCGCCTGGAGGCCGGCAAGGAGCAGGATGGTCATCAGCGGGATGAACATCCAGGCGTCGATGACCTCGATGCTGATGCGCGCCGCCCATGGCGAGGCGAAGAACGCCGGGTTGTCCCAGCCGAGCAGCCGGGCGAAGTTCGAGACCGGCCCGAAGCGGAACTCCATCATCGACTTGCCGATCATCCAGCTCACCGCGATGGGGCTGAGCATGAACGGGATGAGGAAGGCGATGCGGAAGAAGCGCCGGGCGCGGATCTCCCGGTTGAGGAGGAGGGCGAGCCCGAAGGCGATGGCGTATTCCGCGCCGATCGCGGCGATGTAGAAGGCCATGTTGGCCATGGCATTCCAGAAATAGGGGTCGGTGGCGGCGCGGACGAGGTTGGCCGCACCGTTGAAGCTCGGCCCGTCGAACGAGCTGAGGTTCCAGTCGGTCAGGGCGATGTAGACGCCGAAGAGCGTCGGGAACACCGCGACGGCGAGGATGAACAGGATCGCCGGCAGGATGAAGAGCAGCTGGCGGCCGGCCTCGCCGCGGCGGAGCACCAGGCCCCAGCAGAGGAAGACGCACCAGACCACGTAGGCGTAGAGGACCGGCCGCCACGTCTCGAACGCGCCCGCGGCGCCGCCGAGGCCGAACACCTTGCCGGCGACGACCGCGACGAGGCCCGCCGTGGCGGCGAGGATCATCAGCCCGCCCGCCGTGCGGGCCGGCCGGGATCGGAGGGTTTGCTCGGCGTTCATGCGCGCTTTCAACGACCGGTGTCCCCGGGGGTCGGCAAGGAGTCTCCGGAGGGAGGAAGGTCCCGGAGACTCCTTGCCGCAGATGCGCCAGGCGCAACTACAGGCCGAGGGCGGCCCTGTAGAGCTCGATCTGGCGCTCGCGCCCGATGGAATCGGTCAGGCGTTCCCAGGCGGCAGCGGCGTTGTCGGCTCCGGTCTGCGCGTCGACCTGGCCGGTGAAGACCTTGGCCAGCTCGTCCTCGGCGATGCTGTAGTACTGGAACATGCCGGGGATGCGGGGCTCGACCGCCGCGTTGGGGTGGTTGTAGGCGCGATCCTGCGCATCGAGCCAGGAGCGGACGAAGCGCTCGTCATAGCCGGCCAGCAGCCACTCCTCGGGGTTGAAGTGGCTCTTGCGATAGGGCTGGGCCCCGGTCGGGTAGACGACGCTCCACAGCGAGATGTCCTTGCCGCCGAGATGGGCGACCACGCTCCATGCCGCCTTCTTCTTCTTCTCGTCGGCGTCGACGCCGGCCATCACGTAGAAGCCCCAGCCGATATAGGCGTTGTTGGGGGCGTAGTTCGGCCCGTCCGGCAGGACGTCCCACTGGCCCGTCCCGGCGTTGTAGACGTCGTCGGAGCCCGGCGTGATGTCGAAGCTCACCAGGTCGCCCGGAAGCGCGGCGACGTCGCTGGTGACGAGGCTCTGGGCGACGTCGCCCCACCACGCCACCATCGAGCCGGTGCCGGCGAGGAACTGCTGGAAGCCGGTCGTCGCCGGGTCGGCGCTGATCTGGTTGGCCGGCTCGTAGGGCAGCGCGTCGACGACGTCCTGGATCGCGCGGACCCAGGCCGGGTTGTTGATGCGCGGCTTCATGGTGTCGATGTCGAACAGCCAGGCGGGATCGCCCGGGTGCTTGGCATAGGCCGTGGCGCGGCTCGCCATGAAGTAGAAGCTGAAGCCGCCCCAGGGCTTGGGCGCGTCGAGATAGCCGTAGGCCTCCTGCCCGCCGATCGTCTTGCCGTGCAGGAACTTGGTGACCTTCTGGACTTCCTGCCAGGTCTTCGGCGGCTGCCAGGGGCCCTCGTTGCCCTCGGCCGCCCATGCGGCCGCAAGGTCGGCATCCTCGAAATAGTCCCGCCGGTAGGTGAAGGCGTGCGTGTCACCGTCGAAGGCCACGCGATAGGTCTTGCCCTGCCAGGCGCCGACCGGCGCCTTGATGTAGTCGACGTAGTCGTCGATGTCGATCTGGCGGGCGACCCAGTCGGGCATCTCGGAGGCCATGCCGCGGCCGAGGATGTCGCCCTCGAACGGCGCGCCGATATAGAGGATGTCGTAGTCGACCGTTCCGGTGGCGATCGACTGCTGGAGGCGGGCGGCGATGTCGCCCTGCGCGAGATCGATCCAGGTGATCCTGCCGCCCGTGTAGTCCTGCCAGGACTTGAGGAAGCCGCGGAACGTCGCGTTGTGCAGGCCGCGGTCGATGTTGCCCATGAAGCGCAGCTCGACGCCTTCGAACTCGCCCGGCGCCACGTTGGCCTTGGTCGCCTCGAGGCAAAGCTCGCCGACCCGCTGCCAGTCGGCGTCGGTCGGCGCGCCCATCCCCGGCCCCGGAATCGCCATCAGCTCGCGGCGGAGCGCCTGCTGCTCCTCGGACATGCCCTCCTGCGCGAGGAGGCGGCCCGGCATCCCGACGAGACCGCCGCCGAACGCCGAGGTCACGGCGAGGGCGCCCGCGCCCTGCAGCAGGCGCCGGCGGTTCATCTGCCATCCCGTGGACCACTTGCTCTTCATCGAAACCTCCCGAGGTTATTGCGCGATGCGCCGTTGCGTGCCGGCAATGTCGGGTCCGCACCCGGTCGGTCGCAACGCCGTCGGGGGAGGCTGCAGGGTAAGTTTGGGTAAGCGCCGCCGGGCCGCCGTCCGGGACCTTCCGCGGCGCAAGGGACGCGCGTCCGGCACTTACCCGGAATTACCCATGACCGTCGGCATCGCCGTTGCCGCGCACGCCGCGATCGGCCATCGTCCCGCACTTCGCCATGGCGCCGGCAGAGCGGACGAAAAGGCTCCCGCCGGCCCGGCGACGGTACGGATGGCGAGCGGAAAAGAGTCCCGGATGGCCATAGACATCGGCGGAAACGTGCCGGCCATCGCCGTGCTCGGGACCCTGGACACCAAGGGCGACGAGGCGGCGTTCCTCGCGGGGCGCATCCGCGCGCAAGGCCATCCGTCCGTGCTCTTCGACCTCGGCGTCGCCGGCGAGCCGACGGTGGAAGCGGACGTCACCCGCACCGCGATCGCCGAGGCCGCCGGGCTCCCGCTCGGGACGATCCATGCGATGCCGCGGGTGGAGGCGCTGGAGGCCGTGGCCCGGGCCGCGCGCGCCATCCTCGCCCCCGCGGTCGCCGCGGGCAGGATCGCCGGTCTCGTCGGGGTCGGCGGCGGCAGCGGCACCTGGCTGTGCAACACGATCATGCGCGACTTCCCGATCGGCTTCCCGCGGCTGATCGTCTCGACCGCCGCCACGCACGACGCCTCGGTCGACATCGCGATCATGCCCAGCATCGCCGACGTCGCGGGGCTGAACCGGGTGCTCACCCCGGTCCTCGCCAACGCCGCCGCCGCGATCTGCGGCATGGTGGCGAGGCCGCCGCTCGACGGCGCGGCGTCGCGCCGCCCGGCCGTCGCGCTGACGATGTACGGGCTGACGACGAAGGGCGCCACCTATGCCCGCCGGATGCTCGAGGACGAGGGCTTCGAGGTCGTCGTGTTCCACAGCAACGGGGCGGGCGGCGCGACGATGGAGCGCCTGGTCGATGCGGGCGTCTTCGACGCCGTGCTCGACTGGTCGACGACCGAGGTGACCGACGAGATCGCCGGCGGCGTCTGCTCGGCGGGTCCCGGCCGGCTCGAGGCCGCAGGCCGGCGCGGGATTCCACAGGTCATCGTCCCCGGGGGAATCGACTCGATCAACTTCCTCGGCGACGTGCCGGAGCGGATGAAGGGCCGGCCGGTCCACATGCACCTGCCGGGCATCCCGCTGGTGCGGGCCTCGGCGGACGACCTCGCCGAGGTCGGCGCGTGGATGGCGCGGAAGCTCAACGCGGCGAGCGGACCGGTCATGGTCGTCGTGCCGGAGGGGGGCTTCTCGGCCCATGACGCCCGAGGCGGCGCGTTCGAGGACAAGGATGCGGACGCCGCCTTCGTCGCCGCCCTCCGGAAGGACCTCCGGGCGGAGACGCCGGTCGTCCTCGTGCCGGATCACATCAATACGCCGGACTTCGCCCGGGCCGCGGTCGATGCGCTGACCGGGCTGCTGCGGCCGGCCGGGGCGCGAAGCTGAGGAGACGCGGCCCTACGGCGCCGGGACGAGGCGGCAGAGCGCGTCGACGTCGCCGAACCCGCCGGACTTGGTGACGAAGACGATGCGCGTGCCCTCGCCGAGCCCGGCCTCGAAACAGGGCAGTCCCGGCAACGCTTCGCCGCGCAGCGCCAGAGACGTCATGCCGAGATCGGAAAGGATCGCCGCCGCCGTGTCCCCGCCGCCGATGATCGCGACCTCCGGCGTCGTCGCACGGATCAAGCCGACGGCGGTGCGCGCGAACCGCGCCGCGACCTCGGCGGCGTCGAGCACCCGCTCGCCGGTGCAGCGGACGAGCAGCGGCAGGCCGAGCGGCCGGACCTCGGCGTTGCCGTGAAGCGCGTCGACGACGACGAGATCGGGACGGGCCGCCGCGAGGCTCTCCACCTGCGCTTCGGTGATCGGATCGCGCGAGCCGAGGGCGATCAACGTCCGCGCCCGCGGACGGAACGGCACGGAGGCCGTGGCCTCGACGCGCCGCGACCCGGCGAGAAGGCGCGCGACGGCGGCCCCGAGCCCGCGCGCGCCCACCGCGACGCTCGTCGGCCAGTCGATGTCGCCGGCGATCCTCGCGAGGTCGTCCGCGGTCCGCACGTCGGGCGCGATCGAGAGCTCGCAGCCCGTTTCGGCGAATGCCGCCGCGATGGAGATCGCTCCGGTGACCCCGCGGCCGACGACACCGCCATCGACCGTGACGCGCTCCTGCTCCGGCGCGGCCGGCGCCACCACCAGCGTCCGGCGGCCGAACGCCTTCGCCAGCGCCGCGCTCTCGGCGCCGGGATGGCCCTTGAGACGCGAATCGACCTTCTTGAGGACCATCCGCGGGGGCGATCCGGCAAAGGAGCTTGCCGCCCGCGCGACCGCGGCGACGGCGCCGCTTTCGGCAAGGCCGCGCGAGCGGGTACTGATGGCGACCACATCGGGCGAATCGGCCAGCGCCTCGGCGACGTGCCCGGCATCGAGAGCGACCCGCACGCGCAGTCCCGCCGCGGCGAAGGGGGCGCTGGTGTCGAGGGCGCCGGTGAGGTCGTCTGCGATGATAAGAAGGGAGGGACTGCGGGAGGTCACGGGCAGTTCATCCTCGAGGGAGGGCGCGGCCACCGGGGCCGGCAGGGATCAGTGACGCTGTTGTTAGGCAAGGAGCCGTGAGATGGAAACTCTGAATCGCCGCATCGGCATCACGATGGGCGATCCGGCGGGCGTGGGGGCAGAGATCATCTGCAAGGCGCTCGCCGAGATGGATGAAGGCCAGCGCCGGAACGTGGTGGTCTTCGGTGATCGCGAGGTCCTCGCGGCGACGGCCCGGCTCGTCGGGGCCGACATCCGCTTCGATGGCGGCGCCGGCGCGGTCGCCGTCGCGCATGTCGCCGTCGACGGACCGCTGCCGCCGTTCGGCAAGCTCGATGCCGCCGGCGGCGAGGCCAGCTTCCGCTACATCGAGGCGGCGACCGCGGCGGCACAGTCGGGCGAGGTCGGATGCATCGTCACCGCCCCGATCAACAAGGAGGCGCTGAACCTCGCGGGCCACAAGTACGACGGCCACACGGGGATGCTGGCGGCCCTGACCGGCGCCCGGTCGAGCTTCATGCTGCTCGCTTCCGAGCGCATGTCCGCGATCCACGTCTCGACCCACGTCTCGCTTCGCGACGCGATCGAGCGCGCGACGACGGAGCGGGTCCTCGAGACGATTCGGGCGGGACATCGCCACTGGCTGCGCCTCGGGGTCGCCCGGCCGCGGATCGCGGTGGCCGGGATCAACCCCCATTGCGGCGAGAACGGGCTGTTCGGCACCGAGGACAGGGACCGGATCGCCCCCGCGGTGGCGGCGGCCCGGTCGGAGGGGATCGACGTGGCCGGCCCGATCTCCCCCGATACCGTCTACTACCGCTGCTACAGCGGCGAGTTCGATCTCGTGGTGGCGCAGTATCACGACCAGGGCCACATCCCGATGAAGCTGGTCGCCTTCGACACGACGGTGAACGTGTCGCTCGGCCTGCCGATCGACCGCACGTCGGTCGACCACGGCACCGCCTTCGACATCGCAGGCACCGGAAAGGCCAATCATGTCAACATGATCGCCGCGATCGCCTATGCCATGCGACTGGTCGCGCAGGACGACTGACGAAGCGCCCCCGCCACCCCGCCCCCGGTGACCGTTCGCCGGCCGGATCGCTGCTTCTCCACGGCCTTGAGGGAGACGCGGGGGGACGACCCGCAGGCGCCTCTGGCGGCTCGCCGGAGGCGGAACGCTACCGCTGGTCCCAGCCGCCGAGCTGCACCGCGCCGGTCTTCCTCACGGCACGGGGCGGCTTCTCCCCGGCGAGGGCGAGCGTCCGTTCGAGGAGGACCTCGTAGATCGGCCGGCCGCCGAGCCAGTCGGCGACGAAGTTGGCGAAGAGGCAGGTGAGGATC
>Ga0182738_1002365_pt1 | contig 22436 bp, 22 predicted proteins | sample eDN5th30CBELigMG_FD_128876 | JGI IMG/M metagenome (GOLD analysis project Ga0182738, IMG submission 128876) | Enriched Miracle-Growth compost microbial communities from Emeryville, California, USA - eDNA 5th pass 30_C BE-Lig MG (version 2)... ...
GACCTTATATCCTGGGTCCGTCCTTCTCAAGGCGCGCGCAGCGCCCGCGGGCCCGGAAATCCAATCCCTGCCGCCGGATGCGGTGGCCGAGTGGAGTCGCGCCGGACGAGAGGCTAGGTTACAGCGTGCTCGCCAGACCCCACGCACCGGAGACCTTCCCGCATGTACGGCCTGATCGGAAAGATGATCGCGGCGCCCGGCCGCCGCGCCGAGCTCGCCGCCCTGATGCTCGGGGGCACCGGGCAGATGCCGGGGTGCCTGTCCTACCTCCTCGCCGAGGACCCCGAGAACGCCGACGCGCTGTGGATCACCGAGGTCTGGGACAGCGAGGCGTCCCACAGGGCGTCGCTGGCGCTGCCCCACGTCCAGGAGACGATCGCCAAGGCGCGGCCCCTGATCGCCGGCTTCGGCGAGCGCTTCGTCACGCGGCCCCTCGGCGGCATCGGTCTGCCGGGCTGAGGCGGATCGCGCCCGCCAGATGAGCGACAGTCCCTCTCAGGAAGATACCACGCCGGGGCGTACCACCCCCGTCATGGAGCAGTATATCGAGATCAAGGCCGCCAATCCTGACTGCCTGCTGTTCTATCGCATGGGCGACTTCTACGAGATGTTCTTTGAGGACGCCGTCACGGCGAGCCGCGCGCTGGGCATCGCGCTGACCAAGCGCGGCAAGCATCTGGGCGAGGACATCCCGATGGCCGGCGTGCCGCTGCACCGCGCCGAGGATTACCTGCAACGCCTCATCGCGCTCGGCCATCGCGTCGCCGTGTGCGACCAGACCGAGGACCCCGCCGAGGCGAGGAAGCGCGGCGCCAAGGCGGTGGTCAGGCGCGACGTCGTCCGCCTCGTCACGCCGGGCACGCTGACCGAGGATGGCCTGCTCGATCCCAGGCGCGCGAACCACCTCGCGAGCCTCGCCGCCGAGCGCGGGGGTGGCGGCTTCGCGCTCGCCTATGCCGACATGTCCACCGGCGCCTTCCGCCTCGCCCGGGCGGAGCGGACCGGCCTTGCCGGGCTCCTCGCGCGGATCGAGCCACGCGAGTTGCTGGTGCCAGACGATCTTGCGGCAGAGGACGGCGTACGGCCGCTGCTGCGGGAGCCCGGATACGCGGTGACGCCGCTGCCGCGCGCCTTCTTCGACGAGGCCACCGCCGAGGCGCGCGTCGCGGCCTATCACGGCGTCGCCGGCCTCGACGGCTTCGGCAGCTTCTCGCGGGTAGAGCTCGCCGCCGCCGCGGCGCTGCTCGGCTATGTCGAGAAGACCCAGGTCGGCGCCCGGCCGCCGCTCGACCCGCCGTCGCGCGAGGCGGAGAACGGCACGATGGCGCTCGACGCGGCGACCCGCGCCAATCTCGAGCTGATCCGCACCACGAGCGGCGAGCGCCGCGGGAGCCTGCTCGCCGCCATCGACCGCACCATCACCGGCGCCGGGGCGCGGCTCCTCGCCGAGCGCCTCGCCGCCCCGCTGACCGATCCCGCCGCGATCAACGCCCGGCTCGACGGCGTGGAGGCGCTGGCGGCTCGGCCGACGCTGCGGCTCGACCTGCGCGAGGCGCTGGCGGCGGTGCCGGACATGGCGCGCGCCCTGACCCGCCTTGCTCTCAAGCGCGGCGGCCCGCGCGACCTCGCCGCCATCGCCGCAGGCCTCGCCGCCGCTGCTGCGACAGCGGACCGGCTCGCGGGCGAGGACGCCGCGTCCCCCGCCCCGTTCGCGGCCCAGATCGCTTCCTTGCGCGCCCTGCCCCCGGGCCTCGCGGCCGAGCTCGGCGCGGCGCTCGCCGACGACCTGCCGCTGCTGAAGCGCGACGGCGGCTTCGTCCGCGCGGGGTTCCGGCCCGATCTCGACCAGACCCGCGCCCTGCGCGACGCCAGCCGGCAGGTGATCGCCTCGCTGCAGGCCCGCTATGCCGAGACGACCGGCATCAGGACGCTGAAGGTGAAGCACAACAACGTGCTCGGCTATTTCGTCGAGGTGAGCGCCGGACCTGGCGACCGCCTCCTTGCCGAGCCGCTGCGCCAGACCTTCATTCACCGCCAGACCATGTCGGGCGCGCTGCGCTTTTCGACCGCCGAGCTGTCCGAACTCGAGGGCCGCATCGCCGGCGCGGCAGAGCGCGCGCTCGGCATCGAGCTCGAAGTCTTCGACGCGCTCACCGAGGCAGTCCTTGGGGCCGCCGACGCGATCAAGGCCGCGGCGAGCGCGCTCGCGAGCCTCGACGTCGCGGCCGGGCTGGCGACGCTGGCGGACGCCGAGGGTTACGTGCGGCCTGTGGTCGACGCCTCGACCGCCTTCCGCATCGAGGGCGGCCGGCATCCCGTCGTGGAGCAGGCGCTGCGCGAGACCGGCGGCGCCTTCGTGCCCAACGACTGCGACCTCGGGCCCGCGGAGGGCGGCGCCGGCGCGGGGCGGATCTGGCTGCTCACCGGGCCGAACATGGCGGGCAAGTCGACCTTCCTGCGCCAGAACGCGCTGATCGCGCTCATCGCGCAGATCGGCAGTTTCGTCCCGGCGCGGCGGGCCGAGATCGGCGTCGTCGATCGCCTGTTCAGCCGCGTCGGCGCGGCGGACGACCTCGCCCGCGGGCGTTCCACCTTCATGGTGGAGATGATCGAGACCGCGGCGATCCTCAACCAGGCCGGCTCGCGCGCGCTCGTCATCCTCGACGAGATCGGCCGCGGCACCGCGACCTATGACGGGCTGTCGATCGCCTGGGCGAGCGTGGAGCACCTTCATTCGGTGAACCGCAGCCGCGCCCTGTTCGCGACGCATTATCACGAGCTCACCGGGCTCGCCGAGACGCTGCCGCGGCTCGCCAACGCCACGGTGCGGGTCAAGGAATGGAAGGGCGAGGTCGTGTTCCTGCACGAAATCCGCCCCGGTGCGGCGGACCGCTCCTACGGCATCCAGGTGGCGAAGCTCGCCGGCCTGCCGAAGCCGGTGCTCGACCGCGCCCGCGTGCTGCTCGCGGCGCTGGAGAAGAGCGGCGTGCGTCCGATGGCCGCGGACGCCCTGCCGCTGTTCGCGGCGGCCGCCCCGGCGCCGCCGCCGGCCGAGAAGGTCGAAGCGCCGGCGGCGGCCCCCTCCCGGCCCGATCCGGTCCTCGACCTGCTCGGCGGACTCGACCCCGACGGCATGACGCCGCGCGAGGCGCTCGATGCCCTATACGCCCTCAAGGCAGCCTGGACGTTGCGGCAAGCGTGAGGAGAAGCCGGCGTTTTCTGGAACGATTTCCGCGCTCGGGCGGTTATCGGTGACCGGAGCTTCTTTCCTGCTTCCGGCACCCGCCTAGACCCTTCACCGCCCGGGGGAAAAGCCGAATGCGGAAGACGTTTCTGGTGACCGGCGGCGCCGGGTTCATCGGCCGCTATCTGTGCCGGGAACTCGTCGCCAGCGGCCACAAGGTGCGCGTGCTCGACGCGCTGGTCGAGCAGGTGCACGGGGCCGTTTCGGGGCCTCTCGATCTTCCGCCCGAAGCCGAATTCGTCGACGGCGACGTGCGCGACGCGCGCCTCGTCCGGCAGGCGCTCGCCGGCGTCGACGGCGTGTTCCACCTCGCCGCGGAAGTCGGCGTCGGCCAGAGCATGTACGAGATCGCGCGCTATGTCGGGGGCAACGATCTCGGCACCGCGGTGCTGCTCGAGGCGCTGATCGAGCACCCCGTCGAGCGCATCGTGGTCGCCTCCTCGATGAGCGTCTACGGCGAGGGACTCTATCGCGACGCCTCGGGCGTCCGCGTCGACCGCGCGCGGAGGCGGGCGGAGGACGTGAAGGCCGGCCGCTGGGACCCGTTCGGCGCCGACGACGTCGAACTGACGCCGCTGCCAACCGACGAGTCCAAGATCGTCGACCTCGCCTCGATTTACGCGCTGACGAAATACGCCCAGGAGCAGCAGGTGCTGATCTTCGGCGCCGCCTATGCCGTGCCCGCGGTCGCGCTGCGGCTTTTCAACGTGTTCGGCCCGGGTCAGGCGCTGTCCAACCCCTATACCGGCGTGCTCGCCAATTTCGGCTCGCGCCTGCTCAACGGGGAGGCGCCGCTGGTGTTCGAGGACGGCACCCAGACGCGCGACTTCGTCCACGTGCGCGACGTCGCCCGCGCCTTCCGCCTCGCGATGGAGGCGCCTGACGTGGCGGGCCGCGTGTTCAACATCGGCAGCGGCCGGCGCTACGCCATCGCCGACGTCGCCCGCCGGCTCGCGAAGGCGATGGGGCTCGACCGCGAGCCGCAGATCCTGAACAAGGCGCGCGCCGGAGACATCCGGCACTGCTTCGCCGATATCTCCGCAGCACAGGACGCGCTCGGCTACGCGCCGACCCGGTTCCTGGAGGATTCGCTCGGGGAGATGGCGGACTGGATTCGCGCCTCCAAGGCATCGGACCACGGCGAGGCTGCGAAGAAGCAGCTCGAACTCAGGGGGCTCGTGGCGTGATGGGTGAGGACTCCCAACGTCCCCCCGCCGCGCCGGCGCTCGCGCGCGGCGCCCGCGCCGTCCTCGTCACCGGCGGCGCCGGCTTCATCGGCTCCAACCTCGTCGACAGTCTCGCGGCGGACGGGCGCGATGTCCTCGTCTACGACAGCCTCGGCCGGCCCGGCGTCGAGCGGAACCTCGACTGGCTCCGCGCCCGCCATCCCGACCGCATCATTTTCGTGCGCGCCGATGTGCGCGACGAGGCGCGGCTCGCGGAAGCTGCGCGCGAGGCCGACGCCGTGTTCCACCTCGCCGCGCAAGTCGCCGTCACGACGAGCCTCGACGATCCCAAGGACGATTTCGAGGTCAATGCCCGCGGCACGCTGAACGTGCTCGAGGCGGTACGCGCCACGGGGCGGCGCGTGCCGGTGATCTTCTCATCGACGAACAAAGTGTACGGCGCCCTGCTCGACCTCGCGATGAAGGAACAGGCCGACCGCTACACGCCGGCCGACCCCGGAACCCGCGCCTACGGCGTCGGCGAGACCCGGCCGCTCGACTTCTGCACGCCCTATGGCTGCTCGAAGGGCGTCGCCGACCAGTACGTGCTCGACTACGCCAAGAGCTACGGCCTGCCGACGGCGGTGCTGCGCATGAGCTGCATCTACGGCCCGCGCCAGTTCGGCACCGAGGACCAGGGCTGGGTCGCACATTTCCTGATCCGGGCGCTGGCCGGCGAGACGATCACGATCTACGGCGACGGCAAGCAGGTCCGCGACGTGCTCCATGTCGCCGACGCCGTCCGCGCCTATCGCCTGCTGCTCGACACTATCGAGACGGTCGCGGGCCGCGCGTTCAATCTCGGCGGCGGGCCGGCGAACGCGGTGTCCTTGCGCATGGTGCTCGACGAGATCGCGCGGGTGGCGGCGCGGCCGCTCGACCTTGCCCATTCCGAATGGCGCACGGGCGACCAGCTTTATTTCGTGGCGGATACGCGCGGGATCGAGGCAGCCGTGGGCTGGCGGGCGAAGATCGGATGGCGCGAGGGCGTCGACGATCTCGGGCGCTGGCTGAAGGACCCCAACCGCTACGGGACGGCGGACGCGGCGCGGGCGGTCAGGCGGGTCAGCGCGTGAGGTTGAGCGGCCTTGCCAGATGCTCCGGGTGTCGTCCCCGGCCGGAGCGGGCACAACCCGCGGAGGGGAAGGGACCCATTGGCGGTCCCGCATCGCCGAGAGGCTATTGGGTTCCCTTCCCCTCCGCGCCTTCGGCGCTGCGGCCAGGAACGACAGATCCGAAATGCCGCGTATGAAGACCCGTTAGAGGAACAATGATGGCGGCGCGCCGCGACGAGGGACATCCGAGCCAGCCCCGCACCGTGCTGATGACGCTCGACGCCGTGGGCGGGGTCTGGCGCTACGCGCTCGACCTCGCGCGCGGCCTTGCGCCCGCCGGCATCCGCTTCGTGCTGCTGGGGCTCGGTCCCGAGCCTGGACCGGCGCAGCGCGCCGAGGCCGAGGCGCTGGCGAACGCGCGCCTCCTCTGGTCCGACCTGCCGCTTGACTGGCTGGCCCCCAACGCTCCTTCGCTCGCTCCCGTGCCGGGCGAGATCGCGCGCCTTGCGCGCCTCCACGGCGCCGACCTCCTCCACCTCAACGCGCCCTCGCAGGCCCCGGGTATCCGGACCGAACTGCCGGTGGTCTGCGTCTCGCATTCCTGTCTCTCGACCTGGTGGCGGGCGTTGCGCGAGGGGCCGTTGCCGGCGGACTGGACCTGGCGCGAGCGGCTCAACGCGGAGGGCTTTGCGCGGGCGGACGCCGTGCTGGTGCCGACCGCCGCGCATGGCCGGCTCGTCGAGATGGTCTACGGCTCGCAGCCGCGGCTCCGCCTGGTGCCGAACGGCAGCGATATCAGCCCTCCCCCCACGCCGAAGGAACGGTTCGTGCTCGCCGCGGGGCGGTGGTGGGACGGGGCCAAGGGCGCGGACGTGCTCGACGCCGCGGCGGGGCAGACCGAGGTTCCTGTTCGCATGGCGGGCGCTACGCGCGGGCCGAACGGCGAGGCCTTCGTGCCGGCACACGCCGAAGCGCTGGGCACGCTCGGGCCGGGCGCCCTCCACGAACTCATGGCGCGCGCCGCGATCTTCGCCTCGCCCGCGCGTTACGAGCCGTTCGGCCTCGCCGTACTCGAGGCGGCGAATGCCGGGTGCGCGCTGGTGCTGGCCGACACGCCCGGCTTCCGCGAACTCTGGGACGGCGCCGCCCTGTTCGTGCCGCCCGGCGACGCGGCCGGCTTCGCGCAGGCGTTCGATGGGCTCGCGAGCGACCCGGACGTATGCGGCAGGCGCGGCGCGCGCGCGGCGGAGCGCGCGGCCCGCTACACGCTCGCCGCGCAGGCCGCGCGCCTTCTCGACATCTATGGCGAGGCGATGAGGACGTGCACCCCGGCGCTCGCCGCGGCGGGAGCCGGCTGATGCGCGTCGTCGTCTACACCCACTCGCTTGTCTCGGACTGGAACCACGGCAACGCCCATTTCCTGCGCGGCGTGCTGCGTGAGCTCGAAGCGCGCGGGCATGTGACGCTGGCGCTGGAGCCGGAGGACGGCTGGAGCCGCCAGAACCTCCGCGCCGAAGGCGGCGAGGCCGCGCTCACCCGCTTCGCCCGCGACTTTCCGGAACTGTCCTTCATTACCTACGGCGCCGGGTTCGACCACGAGGCGGCGCTGGACGGCGCGGACCTCGTCATCGTCCACGAATGGACGCCGCCCGAGCTCGTGGCGCGGATCGGCCGCGCGCGGCGCGACGGCGGCCGCTTCACGCTGCTGTTCCACGACACCCACCACCGCGCCGTCTCCGACGAGGCCGCCATCGCCGGGATGATGCTCGCCGATTACGACGGCGTGCTCGCCTTCGGCGAGACGCTACGGCAGCGCTATCTCGCCCGCGGCTGGGGCCGGCGGGTCTTCACCTGGCACGAGGCGGCCGACGCGCGCCTGTTCCGGCCGCTGCCTGAGGCCGAGAAGACCGGCGACCTCGTCTGGATCGGCAACTGGGGCGACGGCGAACGCACCGCCGAGCTCGCGGAGTACCTCGTCGAGCCGGTCCGGCGGCTGGGGCTAAGCGCCATCGTCCACGGCGTGCGCTATCCGCCGCAAGCGCTCGCGGCGCTCGCCGGGGCCGGCATCGCCTATCGCGGCTGGATCGCCAATGCCGACGTGCCCCGCGCCTTCGCCGCGCACCGCGTCACCGTCCACGTGCCGCGGAGGCCTTATGTCGAGGCGCTGCCGGGCATACCGACCATCCGCGTGTTCGAGGCGCTCGCCTGCGCCATCCCGCTCGTCTCCGCGCCCTGGGACGACGCCGAGGGCCTGTTCCGCGTCGGCGAGGATTTCCTGATGGTGCACTCCGGCGCCGAGATGGAAGTGGCGCTCTCGCGCATCCTCGCCGAGCCGGGCTTCGCCGCCCATCTCGCCGCCAGCGGCCTCGAAACGATCCGCGCCCGCCATACCTGCGCCCACAGGGTCGACGAGCTCCTGGCCATTCTCGGCACGCTCGCCCCCGAACGGATTTCCGAGGAAGCCTGATGAGAATCGCGTTCTACGGCTCGAGCCTCCTGTCCTCGTATTGGAACGGGGCGGCGACCTATTACCGCGGCATCCTCCACGCGCTCGCGCGCCGGGGCTACGAGATCGTCTTCTACGAGCCGGACGCCTATGGCCGGCAGCAGCACAAGGACATCGAGGCGCCGGACTGGGCGCAGGTCGTGGTCTACGACGCGACGCCCGAGGCGGTGGCGACGGTCGCGGCCCGCGCCGCCCATGCCGACGTCGTGGTGAAGGCGAGCGGGGTCGGCTATGCCGACGACGCGCTGATCCAGCTGGTCAATGCCGCCTCGCGCCGCGAAGCGATCCGCGTCTTCTGGGACGTCGACGCGCCGGCGACGCTGGCCGAGATCAGCCCGGCGCCCGACCACGCGATCCGGCGGACGCTGCCCAAGCTCGACCTCGTCTTCACCTATGGCGGCGGCGATCCCGTGGTCGAGGCCTATCGCGCGCTCGGCGGACCGGAAACGGTGCCGATCTACAACGCGCTCGACCCCGCGACGCACCATCCGGTGCCGCCGAACCCCCGCTTCGCCGCCGACCTCGCCTTCCTCGGCAACCGGCTGCCCGACCGCGAGGCGCGGGTGGAGGAGTTCTTCCTCGCTCCCGCCGCCGCGCTGCCGGACCGGGCCTTCCTCCTCGGCGGCGCCGGCTGGGACGGCAAGCCGATGAGCCCGAACGTGCGCTATCTCGGCCATGTCGGGACCGGCGACCACAACGCCTTCAACTGCACCCCGAAGGCGGTGCTGAACGTGAACCGCGCCTCGATGGCCGAGATCGGCTTCTCCCCGCCCACCCGCGTGTTCGAGGCCGCCGGCGCCGGCGCCTGCCTCGTGACGGACGAATGGCCGGGCATCGACCATTTCCTGAAGCCGGGCGAGGAGGTTCTGGTGGCGCGCGACGGCCGCGACGTCGCCGAGATCGTGGCGACCCTGTCGCCGGAGCGGGCCCGGGCGATCGGCGCCGCGGCGCTCGCCCGTGTCACCGCCGAGCACACCTACGCGCAGCGCGCCATCCTCGCCGACGAGGTGCTGCGGCGCGTCGCGGCGCGCAAGCGGGAGCGCGCGGCATGAGAGGGCAGCCGCTCGACATCGTCGTTCTCGGCCTGTCGCTGTCCTCGTCCTGGGGCAACGGCCATGCCACCACCTATCGCGCGCTGATCGCGGGGCTGGCGGCGCTCGGCCACCGCGTCACCTTCCTCGAGCGCGACGTGCCCTGGTATCGGGGCAGCCGCGACCTCGAGAATCCCGAGTTCTGCGCCCTCGCCTTCTACGAGTCCGTCGCCGAGCTGGAGACGCGCTTCGGCCGCGAACTCGGCCGGGCCGACGCCGTCATCGTCGGGTCCTACGTCCCGGAAGGCGTCGCCGTGCTCGATACGGTGCTGCGCATCGCCGGCGGCCTCGTCGCCTTCTACGACATCGACACGCCCGTGACCCTCGCCAAGCTCGAAGGCGGCGACGAGGAGTATCTCGCGCCGCGCCAGATCCGCGAGGTCGACCTCTATCTCTCCTTCTCCGGCGGACCAATCCTCGACCGGCTGCGCACCGCCTACAAAGCGCGCCTCGCGGTGCCGCTCTACTGCTCGGTGGATGCGAGCCGCTACGTGCCGACCGGCGATCCGCTGGCGTGGGATCTCGGCTATCTCGGCACCTACAGCGCCGACCGCCAGCCGGCGCTGGAGCGGCTGCTGATCGAGCCGGCCCGGCGCCTGCCGCAGCTGCGCTTCGTCGTCGCCGGGCCGCAATATCCCGAGACCATCGCCTGGCCGGCGAACGTCGAGCGCATCGACCACCTGCCCCCGTCCGAGCACGCGGCCTTCTACAGCCGCCAGCGCTTCACGCTGAACGTGACGCGGGCCAGCATGGTCGCGGCGGGCTGGAGCCCCAGCGTGCGCCTGTTCGAGGCGGCCGCCTGCGGCACGCCCGTGATCAGCGACCCCTGGCCCGGCCTCACCGACCTGCTGCCGGAGAACCGGGCGATCCTCGTCGCCCGATCCTCTGACGACGTCGCGACCATGCTCACCGCGACGCGCGAGGCACGCCGGCGCGAGATCGCCGCCGCGGCGCGCCAGCGGGTGCTCGGCCGGCATACCGGCAGCGCACGGGCGCGCGAGCTGGCGTCCTATCTGCGTCAGGCCGCCACCCCGGCGGGTGCGGCGCTGGTGTCGGCGGGGACGTGAGGGCCGGCGCCCGCATCGGCTCGGGCGCCGTGCGCCGACCTTCGGCCGGCTTTTCCGTCTCCGACAGGCGCGGGCAGCCGAGATCTTACCGCCGCAGCGCGCGCTTCGCTCCGCGCACCGCGCGCGCCGCAAGGGCGCGGCCGGCCAGGGTGAGATCCATCGCGGCCAGCGCGCGGCGCGCGGCGGCCTCGCGGCCTTGCGCGGGGATCACCAGCGTGCCGACCTCCATACGGCCGGACCACACCTTTTCGATCATCGGATGGCCCGGCACGGCGAGCGAGTCGACGTGGCCCAGCCGGCCCTCCGCGAGCAGCGAGCGCGTGAGTTGGGCCATCAGCAGGAGGCCCGGCGAGAATGCCGCATAGGCCTCGTCATAGGCCGTCTTCCAGGTTGCAGCCGCAGGCCCTGCGAGCAGCGTCAACAGCATGGCGACGGGCCTTCCGTCGAGCCGCAGCGCGTCGATGCGCACCCGCCCCTCCGCCCCGAGAGCGCCGACGAGGGCGCGCGCGAGGGCGAGGCTCGCCGGGCGGTCGGCCAGCGCCGTGCCCTGCCGCCCCTTCCAGCCCGTCCGCTCCAGCGCCAGGAATTCATCGAGCAGCCCGGGGATCGCCTCGGGGTCGCTGGAGGCGGTGAAGGTCACGAAGCCCCTGTCGCCGAGCCGGCGCAGCAGACGACCGTGCTCCTTGCGGCGCTTCGCCGTGCCGGCGTCGCCGAGCGCCGCCTCGCCGCGGCGCGTGTCGAGGGCGGCGCGGAACGCGGTGTTGCGCCGGATGAGCCCGAGCCCCTGCCGGCCGGCCTCCGCCTCGATCGCGCCCGCCACCGGCCCGTCGAGCCGCTGATAGGGCATGACGAGCGCGGCGACGCCGAGCCGCGCGGGAAGGGCGAGGATCGCCGCGGCAGCCTGCCTTTCCGCCCCGGCCTCGACCAGCGGGGTGCCGAGCGGCCCGTAGCGGCTCCATAAGGACTCCGCGACCGCCACGCCCGCGGTGAACGGCGACCGGCGCACGCGGAAGGGCAGCGCCAGCACCGGCGCGGCGCCCTCGCCGCACTGGGCCCAGGCGAGGCGGATGTCGGCCATGCCGAGATGGTCGGCCAGCGCCGAGAGCATCGCCGGTTCGGCGAACACGTTCGGCTCCGCCGCGCGCGCGGCGAGCTTCGTCCAGGCACCGCGGCGGGCGAGCGCCGAGGCCAGCGGCTCTGCCGTGATCGCCGGCGCAGCGTCGTCGGCGCGGGCCGGCGATGAGGGCCGGGCGAGGACCTCGGCGAGGCTCATGTCGTGGCGCGCTCCTGCCGCGGCCGGGCGCGGCCGATGCCGCCCGGCGAGAACACGAAGACCTTGAGCCCGAGCCGGTGATAGGCGACGAGCGCGGCGAGGAAGGCTTCCAGCATCATCGCCAGCGAGGTCGAGAGCGCCGCGCCGTAAAGGCCGAAGCGCGGGATCAGCAGGACGCTCATGGCGAGATTGGCGAAGAACGCCGTCGCGAACACGGCCGCGCACCATTTCTGCTCGCCCGTCATAGTGAGCAGCGTCTCCATCGGCCCCACCGAGGAACGGGCGACGATGCCGACGACGAGGATGGCGAGCGCGCCGATGCCGGAGACGAAGGCCGGGCCGAACAGCAGCAGCAGATAATGCCCGGCGGCGAGCACCATGACGCCGACCGCGAGCGAGGGCCAGAAGCTCAGCCGCACGGCGTCGCGGACGAGGCGGACGAGCGCTTCGTCATTGCCTGTATGATAGTATTTCGAGAACTCGGAGGCGGTTGTCGTGCGCACCGCGAAGAACACGAAATGCACGATCGCGAGCGTCTTCGACGCGGCGAAATAGATGGCGACCTGGTCGGGCGGCAGGAATTGCGCGACCACCAGCACGTCGCTTCCGGTCAGCAGCGCGAAGAAGGCGTCCACGAGGAAGATCGGGAACGAGATGCGGAGCCAGAACCGGAAATCGAAGGCGCGTGCGCCGGCCGGGACGATGGTCCGCATGCGACGGCCGACGATGAGCAGCTGGGCGACCGCCGTAAGCCAGGTCGCCGCGATCGCCGAGAGGCAGGCCGTCACCGCGGTGGACGGCGCGCCGGCGAGGCTCGCCCCCACCATGAACACGATGATGAGCAGCGGCCGCCAGATATAGGTCGGCTGCAGCGCGAGCTGCCGCCAGTCGAAGGCCCGGGCGATGCCGTCCTGGATGTCGGTGAGGACGAACAGCGGCAGGCAGGCCGCGGCGAGCACGAAAGGCAGCACGTAGTAGCTCGAAACCACGTCGCGCAGCGCCCAGACGCCGAGCGCGCCGGCCCCCGCGATCACCGTCGCCAGCACCACGCCGAGAAGTCGGCTGCCGACCAGCACGCCGCGGACATGGCCGATCTCGTCGCGCAGCCTGTATTCCGGAATGAAGCGGATGACCGAGGTGGAGAAGCCCAGATTGGTGAGCGCCGCACCGAGCGTCACCCACACCCAGACAACGGCGAAGATGCCGTATTCGAAATCGCCCATCACGCGGGCGAGCAGAATCTGGGAGAGATAGGCGATGCCGGCGCCGACCACGCGGACGGCGAACGCGGAAAGCGCCATGCGCCCGGTCGCCAGACGCTCGCCTGCTCCCTCCCCGCCCGCCTGTCCGCGCAGGCGATCGGCGACAGCCAGGAGCCGGGCCGGCATCCATCGCGTCAGGTGATGCAGCGCCATGAAGAGGGACGAACTCCGACCGGCGCACGCCGCGCCACCGGCCGACCCTGCCACGCCGCGTTTAAGATACCCTTGAGGTCATGGCCGAAACCCGCCCTCAACGCCGGGTCGCGGGGTTCGGCTCGAGCACCGCAGTCAGCGCGGCATAGAGTTCGCGGGGCGTGAAGGGCTTCGCCACGACGGCGGCAAACGGGCCGGCCTCGAGCCCGCCCGCGCTGCCGAGCGCGATCACCGGCGGGGCCGCCGGACCCAGCAGGTGGCGCAGGCGGCGGGCCGTCTGCCCGCCTTCCGCGCCGGCGGCGCTGAGATCGAGCAGCACCACGTCGGGCCGCCGCGCCAGGATACGGGCCAGCGCCTCGACGCCCGTCGCCACCATCTCGCTCGCAAGGCCGAAGCCGTCGAGCAGGGCCCCCAACAGCGCCCGGCCGGCCGGGCTGTCGTCGACGACGAGCGCGGAGGCTCGCGCGGCGCGAAGGGGCGTTCCGTCTTCGGGTTCGGGGCGCGGGCCGGGCAGACGGGCCGGAACGAGCGGGCGCGGCCGGCCGCGGCCGGAACCGAGCGCCGCCGCCGCGCGGGGCGGAGGGAAAGCGCTCTCGGTGTCGTCGGTCATGATGGCGCTGCCGGATCCGTCGCGCTGCAACGCGCCATCCTGGTCCACGCGGGCTTAAGACGCGGTTTAGAGCCGTATCGCCGTGCCCGGGCCGCGCGGGCCTGCCAGAAGCCGGAAGCGGGCGCTCGGAGGATCGGGTTGCGGGTCCTCGCGTGGCGGGGCCGCAACGCCGCGGCCCCGCCGCGCGATCGGGCTCGCAATTCGCGGCCTGCGACCCCATCTTAGCTGGAGCACAGCTCCGCCGCGCTCGATCCCGGATCGTGGTGTGACGCCTTCGATCCCCCTCAGCTCGGCAAAGGGTGATAGGTGAATGAAACGGCCGCCGCCGTGGCGACCGAAAACCCGTTCGGACCTTGGCTCCGGACATGAGTCAGGACAGCAATTGCAGGTACTCGTCAGAGACAACAACGTCGACCAGGCCTTGAAGGCGCTGAAGCGTAAGCTGCAGCGCGAGGGCGTCTTCCGCGAAATGAAGGCGCGCCGCGCCTACGAGAAGCCCTCGGAGCGCCGAATCCGCGAGGAGGCCGAGGCCATCCGCCGCACGCGCAAGGCCGCACGCAAGCTGGCGCAGCGCGAAGGCCTGATCGCCGCGCCGAAGAAGAAGCCCCGGCCGGAGCGTCGGCCCAGGATCGAGCCCACGGGCACCGCCTCGACCTGACGCTCTCCACCGAACCAGCGAAGGAGAGTTCGATGTCGGAGCACAAGTTCAAGGTCGGCGAGCGCGTCGTCTATACGTCCGCCCTTCGTAACGCCGCCGCCGGCGGCAGCTACGAGGTGGTGCGCCTGCTGCCGGTGGACGTCGTCGGCGAGCCGCATTACCGGGTGAAGAACGGCGAGGAAACGCACGAGCGCGTCGTCCGCGAGGCCGAGCTCTCCTCCGCCTGACGCGGCCGCGAAGAACGGGCCGTCGTGCCCGGCGCTCCTGCGCCGGCGCACGGGCCCGGCCTGGCGTCCCGGCGGATTATTCCGGCCGCGGCATTGCAATTGCGGCCGGAAGCTCATAATTCAGGCGTGTTCGAGATTTTCGCCTGCCTTGCTGCCCGGCCATCGGGCCTCTTCAAGCCAACGCCAAAATTCGGATCCCGGCGTGCGCGACGATCGCGCCGCCGAATGCGCGATTTTGCGCGATGACTCAACGGAGAACGCCCATGGCGACCGGTACGGTAAAGTGGTTCAACGCCCAGAAGGGCTTCGGTTTCATTCAGCCCACGAGCGGCGGGCCGGATGTGTTCGTGCACATCAGCGCCGTCGAGCGCGCCGGCCTCGGCACCCTCAACGAGGGCCAGAAGGTCAGCTACGAGGTGGTGACCGAGCGCGGCAAGACCGCGGCCGCGAACCTCCAGGCCGCGTAAGCGACCACGCTACGGCCGAAGCGAATTGAAGGGCCTGCCCGCAAGGGCAGGCCCTTTTTTCGTGCGCGCGTCGGCCGCGCGCGGCGCTGGCCCGGCAAGGGCGGGAGGCGCTATGCAACGCGAGCTATCGGCGTCAGACAGCGGATGGGAGACCATGGCCAAGCGCGACATCACGATCAGCACCGAGGACGGTGAGGCCAAGGCCGGGCTTTTTGCGGCAGAGGGCCCCTCGACCGGCCGACCCGGCGTGATCCTCTACATGGATGCTTTCGGTCCCCGGCCAGCGCTCGACGCGATGGCCGAGCGCCTCGCCGCGGCGGGCCATGTGGTGCTGGTGCCGGATCTGTTCTACCGCGCCGCCCCCTACGGCCCGTTCGACCCCGCGACCGGCTTCACCAACGCGGACAGCCGGGCGCAGCTGATGGCGCTGATGGGCGGCACCACGGCGGCGATGACCGAGGCGGACACGGCGGCATTTCTGGCGGCGCTGGCCGATGCCGGAGTGCGCGGCAAGATCGGAACCGTCGGCTACTGCATGGGCGGCCCGCGGGCGCTGATCGCCGCCGCGGCCTATCCGGACCGCATCGCGGCCGCCGCGAGCTTCCACGGCGGCGGCCTCGCCTCGGACGCGCCGGACAGCCCGCATGCCCGCGTCGGCACCGTCAAGGGCCGGGTCTATGTCGGCAGCGCCGGCGTCGACGGCAGCTTCCCGCCGGAGCAGTCGGCCCGTCTCGCCCGGGCGCTGCGCGAGGCGGAGATCGACCACGTCATCGAGAACTATGTCGGCATGGCCCACGGCTGGACGGTGCCGGACAGCCGGGTGTTCGACGCCGGCGGCGCCGAGCGGCACTGGAAGCGGCTGCTCACCTTCTTCGAGGAGAGCCTGCACTAGGACGGAAGGGGCCGGCGCTTCCCGAGCGCCGGCCCCTTCGGGTCGAGACCGGTCACACCGGGCAGGCATTGTCCGCGAGATAATCGTGGACCACCACGTCGCCGGAGATGATGGCCTGCTCGGCGGCGTTCACCGCCTCGGTCATCTCGGGCGTGATCAGCGGCATGTTGTACTCGTCGAGTGCCCAGCCGACGCCGCCCTCGGCGAGGCCGAGCACGGTGAGGCCCGGCATGAACGCGCCGTGATGGGACTCCATCAGCGCGTTGTAGACCGCCACGTCGACGCGCTTCACCATCGAGGTCAGCACGTTGCCGGGGTGCAGGTAATTCTGGTTGGAATCGACGCCGATGCCGAGCAGGCCGCGGTCGGCGGCCGCCTGCAGCACGCCGATGCCGGTGCCGCCGGCGGCGTGGAACACCACGTCGGCGCCCTGGTCGAACTGGGCGTTGGCGAGTTCGGCGCCGCGCACCGGATCGTTGAACGCCGCGCCCGTGGTGCCGGTCATGTTCTGCAGCACGGTGATATCCGGGCTGACGGACCGGGCGCCCTCGGCATAGCCGCACTCGAAGCGCCGGATCAGCGGCACGTCCATGCCGCCGACGAAGCCCACCGTGCCGGTCTGCGAGGCCATGGCCGCGAGCACGCCGACGAGATAGGAGCCCTCCTGCTCCTTGAAGGTGATTGAGTGGACGTTCGGCAGGTCGACGACGGCGTCGATGATGACGAAGTCGGTGTCCGGGAATTCGGCCGCGACCGTCTGCATCGCCTGTTCCCAGGTGAAGCTGATGGCGATGATCGGGTTGAAGCCGCGCTCGGCGAAATCGCGCAGCGCCTGCTCGCCCTGGGTGTCGTTCTGCGGCTCGAAGTCCCGATAGGCGATGCCCGTTTCCATCGAGAACATCTCGGCGCCGCTATAGGCCGCCTCGTTGAAGGAGCGGTCGAACTTGCCCCCGGTGCCGTAGACGAGGGCCGGCATGATGGCTTCCTGCGCCAGGGCGGCGGCGGGCCCGACCAGCATCGTCGCAGCGGCCAGGGCCAGAACGTGTTTGCGCATGGCGTGTCCTCTCTCCCGACAGGCGGCGCTGCCCGGAGGCCGCGGCCGATCGGAGACAGAGTGACACGGCTTTTCCGGCTTTGCATGCCCTTTATGGTGGCGCGGCGCGACCGGCGCACGCGTTCTGCCGCACCTGTCGGTGGTCCGGCCTGCATCGACCGGGGTCAGAGCGCGAGGCCGAAACCGACGGCGAGGGCGGCGCCGGCCAGCGTGCCGATCTCGACGCCGCGATCGATCCGGCCGCGCGGCAGGAGCAGGCCGGCCGCGCCCAGCACGGCGCCGGCGAGCGCGGCCCCGAGCACGAGCGCGAGCGTCAGGCCCGCGACCTCGGTCGGCTCGAGCGCCGCGAACAGCGTGCCGTTGTTCCAGGCGGCGAAGACGAGCCCGATCGCGAACAGCGGTTCGACGAGCGAAATCCAGCGATAGCGCTGGGCGGCGGCGGTCCCGATCATCGGCGGCTCCCTCGGTTCGGGATGTCGCCGCGGGCTTACGGACTGGCTTAGAACGAGGGCGCCAGCGTAAGCGGCCGAATGAACCAGGCGCGGCAGTAATCCCCGTCGGGCACGGAGACGCGGACCGCCCCGCCGGGGGCGAGCGCCGGCGTGCCGAAGCTCGTACCCTCGTGGCGCTGGGCGCGGTAGACGTCCACGGTGATCAGGGTGTTCGCGGCGATGGGATATCCGGTCGTGTTGGTCACAGTGGCGACCACGGCGCCTTTCGTCAGGCCGCAGCCGAGTTCGACCCGGCCGGTGATCGCGATGTCGGGCAGGCGGGTTCCGAACCGCCCGACCTGCGCCGCGGCGGGGCCGGCGACGAGCAGGGTCGCGGCAGCAAGCAGGGTTGCGTAGGCGAGGCGCATGACACCCTCCTTCAGGGGCGAGCGCGGCCGGTAAGCGAAACGAGACCCGGCCTCGTCCAGGGCTTACGGGCCGGCGCGCAGTCTAGCACGCGAGAGGGAAGCGCGTTCGGCGGCGGTGTCGCGCCGGTGGGGTGGCGAGAAGGGTATCGCTCCGCGGGCCGAAGGAAGGCGGAGAGGGGACGATAGGGGGACCGCCGCCGTCCCTCGCACCGTCGCTGGGTGGTTGGGGGATCGTTGGATTGGGAAGCCTCTCTCCGTGGGTCCTCTCCCCCCTTCTGGGGGAGAGACAGAGAGGGGGGTAGCGGCAGACGAGGCACTTGCCTCGCCCGCTGCCATCCCACAAGGGAAGAGAACTGTGGGGGCGACCTCCGGGACCGAACTCCGGCCGAAGCCATTCCCTGCCCCGTACCGCCCCCGCGCTCATGCGAACAGACCATGAACGAACCAGCGCGGCTCGGCCAGTTCCAGGCCGAACAGGCCGGCGCGGAAGATCCAGAAGCGGCGGCCGGTCTCGTCCTCCACCCGGTAGTAGTCGCGCGTCGGCTCGTCGCTGCGCCACCATTCCGCGGCGATGCGCTCCGGCCCCTCGGCCCTGGCAACCGCGTAGAGCGTGCGTCGCCAGCGGAAGCGCACGGGGGGGCCGTCGGGCACTTCGGCCACCGCCTCCACGGCCTCGGGGACGGGGAACAGGCGCAAGGGGCGGGCGATGGGACCGTCCTCGGGGTCGATGTCGAGCCAGGGATGTGCGGGCGCGAGCGGGGCGGCGGCCGGGCGCACCGCGGCCGCCGCCTCGGGCCTGTGGGTGTCACGCGCCACCAAGCGGCCGACCGCGCCGAGTCCCAGCCGGGCGCCGAGCCTGTCGACGAGCTCGGCGATATCGGCCTCGGCGGCGGCGCGGCCGGCGAGGTCGATCTGCCGGGCGTCCTCCGGCGCGCTCTCGACGACGCTGAGGCGCACCAGGTCCCAGCCGAAGCCGGCGTCGAGGTCGTCGCCCATCCGGCCGAGCCGCTCGGCAAACAGGCTCGCCATCAGCGCGGGATCGCGCAAGGGCCGGCCGGTGCCGACGCGCGCCCGCGACACCGCGCCGTCGACCCGGAACAGCGCCAGTTCCATCAGCCGCGCCCCCTCCCCGCGCCTGGCGAGGCTGTCGCCGAGCGTGGCGGCGAGCGACTGCGTCGCGGCGAGCACGTCGTCGAGGCCCGCGATCGGCTCGGCGAAGCGGCGCTCGGCGAGGAGGGCGGGCAGGGGCAGGCGCGGCGAGATCGCCTCGTCCATGAGGCCGAGCGCCTGGTCGAGCCGGGTGAGGAGGATCTTGCCGAACCGCGCCGCGAGGGGTGCCCGCGGCATGCCGAGAAGGTCGCCCACGCGCTTCAGCCCGGTGCGGGCGAGCGCAGCGACGAGCGGAGCCTCGAGCCGCAGCGCCGCGAGCGGCAGCGGCGCGACCGCCGCGCGCGCCCCGCCCGGGGGCACGATGGTGTGGCCGTCGCCGAAGCGGGCGAGCGCCGCGGCCGCGCCCGCGGTGTCGGCGATGGCGGCGCACGGCTCGATGCCGAGCCCGCGCAGCCGGCCGAGGAGGTCGGCGAGCAGCCCCGCCTCGCCGCCGAACAGATGCGCGCAGCCCGTGATGTCGAGCAGCAGCCCGTCGGGAGGGGCGAAGCCGACGAGCGGGGTGTAGCGGTCCGCCCAGTCGGCGATCGAGGCGAGCAGCGCGGCGTCGGCGTCGAGGTCGGCCTCGATCACCGCCAGATGCGGGATCGCGGCCCGGGCGTCGGTCACGTTCTGCCCGACGCGGAGCCCGAGGGCTTCCGCCTCGGCGTCGAGCGCGTGGACCAGCACCGCGCCGCCCACTTTGCGGGCGACGGCGTGCGGCCCGTCACGACGCGCGCCCGAGGGACGGGTGAGCCAGTCCGTCCCCAGGCGCAGGCGGGCGAGCCTGTCGGTCGGCAGGCGCGGCAGCCACAGGGCGAGCCGGCGGCTCGGCAAGGCGGAAGGCGTGGTCATGGCGGCTCCATGCGATGAGCCAGCGGCCGGTGCGGCCGTCGCGGTTCTTCTCGAGGGCGAGGCTCCAGGCCGGGTCGCCCGGGGCGTCGAAACCGGCCTCGGCGAGCTCGGGATCGGGCGGGGAGGGGCCGGGGGCGACGAGCCAGCGCGTCGCCGCCGCCGTGACCATCGGCGGCCCGCCATGGGTGAGGAGGAAGACGGGACGGCCGCCTTCGCGGGCGCGCAGGGCGAGGCGCCGCGTCGCGGTGAGGTCGATGTGCTTCGGCAGGCCCTGGAACTCGCCGACGACGCCGGCGAGCCCGCGGCAGGCGAGCCCCTCCTCGATGGCCCAGAGCGCGTCCGCCTCCCCGCGTGCGGCGACGAGCAGGAGCCGGGCGGGATCGAGGCCGAAGGCCTTGAGCCCGGGAGCATAGAGCCCCCCCGCCTCGGCCCTCGCTTCGCGCGCCGCGACCCAGAGCACCGCATCGCTCCCCGCGCCGGCATGGCGGGCGAGCAGAGCGGCGAGGAACCCCGCCCCCGCCCCTGCCCCGCGCGTCTCGGCGGTGCGCAGATGATGCAGCGCCCCCGCGGCGAGCCCGCCTTCGCCTGAGAAGGCGGCGTCGATCTCCGCAATGCCGAAGGCGAGTCGGCGCGGCGCCGCACGCGTATCCTCGCGCGTGCCGTTCCGGGGCGGGGTCGGAGTCCCGGCGGGCTCGCCGATGATCCTGCCGGCGAGAATCGGGTCCGGGCGGCCTTCGAGGCCCGCAATCTGCCGGCGGAGATCGGCGATCCGCTCGGCTCTGGCGCTGTCCGGGTGCATGGCGGGGTCGATTTATGTTCGCGTTATGTTCTGATAGATTCCGCGGCAGGGGACGAGAGTCAAGACCCGGGTCCGAAGGGGAGTGCCTCGGTGTGAAATCCCGGCCTCGCGCTGCTCACCGACGGGCTCAGTCGCCGTCGGGATACTCCCTCGCCAGTTCCGACTCGAGCCCGAAGGCGTCGATGTCGAAGTCGGCGCCGGGCGCGACCGCGGCCTGGACGAGGCGCGGCACGCGCTTCCGCTCCTGCTCGATCTCGAATGTCGGGAAGCCGGCCTCGGCAGCGTCGGCGAACATCCTCTCCGTCAGCCGCTTCGCCCGCGCCTCGTCGCTCTCGATGTCGACATGGGCGCCGGGAACGACGTTTTCCTCGATCCAGGTGTCAACCCACCTCCGGAAGCGCTTGCTCATGGTCCGCCCCTCCTGCGTCGCTCCCGTGCCGAACGCTTCCGAGGCCGGTGGGTTTCGCACGACCGGCGCGTCTCACTTGCCGATGCAGAACTCGGCGAACACGACATCGAGTAAATCCTCGACGTCGATCCGACCGACCAGACGGGCGAGGGCGTCGCTGGCGAGCCGCAGGCCCTCGGCCCGGAGTTCGGGGGCGGGGGGAGGATCGGCGAGCACGGGGCCGAGCGCGGCGACGGCATCGGCGAGGCACGCCCGGTGCCGGGCGCGGGTGATGCCGGCGTCCTCCGGCGGCAGCAGGGTGGCGAGATGCGCGGCGATCCGCTCCACCAGCGCCTCGATGCCCTCCCCGGTCCTAGCGGAAATCGCGCTGCCGGAGCGGGCACCGCCGGCAAGATCGGCCTTCGTCGCCACCGGCCAGACGACGCCGCCATTCGCCTCGACCGATGCGACGAGATCGGCCGGCGTCCGCGCGCCCGCCTCGTCGAGCCAGAGCACGATGTCCGCGGCCGCGGCGCGCGCCCGCGCCCGGCGGATGCCTTCCGCCTCGATGCGCTCCGCCGCCTCGCGGATGCCCGCGGTGTCGGCGACAGTCACCGGCAGGCCGCCGAGATCGAGGAAGACCTCGAGCACGTCGCGCGTCGTGCCGGGAATGTCGGTGACGATGGCGACGTCCCGCCCGGCGAGCACGTTCATCAGCGTCGACTTGCCGGCATTGGGCGGGCCGGCGAGGGCGACGAGATAGCCGCCGCGCAGCCGCTCGCCGCGCGTCCCTTCCGCCAGCACTGCCGCGAGTTCTGCACGCAGCACGGCCATGTCCGTCCAGACGCTCGCCGGCACGGAATCCGGCACGTCGTCCTCGTCGGAAAAATCGAGATCGGCCTCGATCATCGCCCGGGCATGGATCAGCCGCCGCCGCCAGGATTCGGCGCGGGCCGCCAGCGCGCCGCCGCTCTGGCGGATCGCTTGGCGGCGCTGCGCCTCGGTCTCGGCGGCCACGAGGTCGGCGAGGCCCTCGACCGCGGTGAGGTCGAGCCGCCCGTTCTCGAAGGCGCGCCGGGTGAAGGCGCCGGCCTCGGCCGGGACGAGGCCGGGCAGGCCCCCGAGCGCCGCGAGCACCGCGGCGACGACCGCCCGCCCGCCGTGCAGGTGCAGCTCGGCGACGTCCTCGCCGGTGAAGCTCGCCGGCGCAGGGAAGAACAGAACCAGCGCCCGGTCCAGTACCTCCCCGGAGGCGTCGCGCAGCGTGGCGAGATGCGCCCGGCGCGGGGCGGGGACTTCGCCCGCGAGCACCGCGAGCACCTCGCGCGCCGCGGGGCCGCTGACCCGCACCACGGCGATGCCCGCCGGCGGGCGGCCGCTCGCCAGGGCGAAGATGGTGGCGGGGCGGGAATCGGCGCCTTGGGTGTTTACAGCCCCGACCCCGGCCCTACCCTGCCCTTCAGCCCTCAGGTCCACCGGAGTTCCCATGTCCAATCGCCTCGCCCGCGAGACCAGCCCCTATCTGCTCCAGCACGCCGGGAACCCGGTGGACTGGTGGCCATGGGGGCCGGAAGCGCTCGCCGAGGCCAAGGCGACGAACAGGC
>Ga0182738_1002367_pt1 | contig 22430 bp, 11 predicted proteins | sample eDN5th30CBELigMG_FD_128876 | JGI IMG/M metagenome (GOLD analysis project Ga0182738, IMG submission 128876) | Enriched Miracle-Growth compost microbial communities from Emeryville, California, USA - eDNA 5th pass 30_C BE-Lig MG (version 2)... ...
ACCGGCTGCATGGGCGCCGAGCCCGAGCCGATCCGCGAACGCTTCCCCAACGTGCTCGCGATCACCGGCCCGCAGGCCTATGAAAGCGTCGTCGCTGCCGTCCACGAGGCCGCGCCGCCCAAGCACGATCCCTTCCTCGACCTCGTGCCGCCGCAGGGCGTGAAGCTCACCCCGCGGCACTACGCCTATCTCAAGATTTCCGAGGGTTGCAGCAATCGCTGCTCGTTCTGCATCATCCCCAAGCTGCGCGGCGACCTCGTCTCGCGCCCCATCGTCGACGTGCTGCGCGAGGCCGAGCGGCTGGCCAAGGCGGGCGTCAAGGAATTGCTGGTCATCAGCCAGGATACGTCGGCCTATGGGCTCGACATGAAGTATCCGGCCGCGATGTGGAAGGAACGGGAGGTCCGCACCAAGTTCCTCGACCTCGCGCGCGAACTCGGCGAGCTCGGCATCTGGGTGCGGATGCACTACGTCTATCCCTATCCGCATGTCGACGAGGTGATCCCGCTGATGGCGGAGGGCAAAGTGCTGCCCTATCTCGACATTCCCTTCCAGCACGCGGCCCCCAACGTGCTGCGCGCCATGCGCCGTCCCGCGCACCAGGAGAAGACGCTCGACCGCATCCGCCGCTGGCGCGAGATCGCGCCCGATCTTGCGGTGCGCTCGACCTTCATCGTCGGCTTCCCCGGCGAGACCGAGGAGGACTTCGAGATCCTGCTCGACTGGCTGACGGAGGCCAAGCTCGACCGCGTCGGCTGCTTCCGCTACGAACCGGTCGCCGGCGCGCGGGCGAACGATCTCGGCCTGCCCGCGGTGCCGAAGGAGGTGGCGGACCGCCGCTGGCACCGCTTCATGGCGCACCAGCAGGCGATTTCCGAGCGCATCCAGCGCGGCCGGGTCGGCCGCCGCATCCGCGTTCTCGTCGACGAGGCGACGGGCGCCACGGGCCGCGGCCGCTCGCAATGGGACGCGCCGGAAATCGACGGCACGGTGCATCTCACGAGCCGCCGCCCCTTGCGCGCCGGCGAGTTCGTGACCGCACGCGTCGAAGCCGCCGACGCCTATGATCTGAGGGCCGGCGTCGTGGGCTAGGGAGGTGGCAGAGCCCAACTATCTAGAACTGTTCTAGAATTTACGGTGGGTTTTCTCGCGCACGCCGCAATAAACTGCGCTCGGCGCTAGTGACAAGGCGATGCCGAGCCGCGATATGCGGGGTGCCAATCCGACACGCCCCGCCATGGTCCGCCGCTTCTTTTCCTATTACCGCCCCTATCGTCGCCTGTTCCTGCTCGATTTCGGCTGCGCGCTCGCCGTCGGCCTCCTCGAACTCGGCTTCCCGATCGCCACCGCGGCCTTCATCGACGACCTGCTGCCGCGTCAGGAATGGGGGCTGATCCTCGCCGCCGCCGCGGGACTGCTTTTCGTCTATCTCCTCAACGCCGCGCTCAACGGCGTCGTCAACTACTGGGGCCATGCGCTCGGCGTCGGCATCGAGACCGACATGCGCCGCCAAGCCTTCGATCATCTGCAGAAGCTGTCGTTCCGCTTTTTCGACGAGACAAAGACCGGCCACCTCATCACGCATGTGACGAAGGACCTCGAAGAGGTGGGCGAAGTCGCCCATCACGGACCCGAGGACGTGTTCGTGGCGGTCATGACCTTTCTGGGCGCCTTCGCGCTGATGCTGACGGTGAACTGGAAGCTGGCGCTGATCACGCTCGCCGTCCTCCCGGTCGCCGCCCTCCTGACCACGCGCTACGGCGCGCGGATGACGCGGGCCTGGCACGCTCTGTTCGGTCGCGTCGGGGACTTCAATGCGCGCGTGGAGGACTCGATCGGCGGCATCCGCGTCGTGAAGGCTTTCGCCAACGAGGGCCACGAGCGGGCCCTGTTCGAGACCGACAATCAGAACTACCGCCGCACCAAGATGCGGGCCTACCGCATCATGACGGCCTCGATAACGCTGGGCTATCTCTCGACGCGCCTGATCCAGCTCGTCGTCATGATCGCGGGCACCTGGCTGGTGATCCGGGGCGAGCTCTCCTATGGCGGCTTCGTCGGCTTCCTGCTTCTCATCGAGGTGTTCTTCCGCCCGATCGCCAAGATCACGTCGGTGCTGGAGAGCTATCCGAAGGGCATCGCGGGCTTCCGGCGCTTCTGTCGGCTGATCGACACCGAGCCCGACATCGCCGACCGCCCCGGCGCGGTTGCCGTCGCCGGCCTGCGCGGGGACATCGTGTTTTCGGAGGCGAGCTTCGGGTACCGGCCCGACCGCCCGGTGCTCGACCGCTTCAATCTCGCCATCCGGGCCGGGGAGACGGTGGCCCTCGTCGGTCCCTCCGGCGCGGGCAAGACCACGATTGCCGCCCTGCTGCCGCGCTTCTACGAGCTCGATTCCGGGTCGATCTCCATCGACGGCATCGACATCCGCGACATGACGCAGGAATCGCTGCGCAGCCAGATCGGGCTCGTGCAGCAGGACGTGTTCCTGTTCGGCGGCACCATTCGCGAGAACATCGCCTATGGCCGGCTCGGCGCCTCGGACGAGGCGGTCATGGACGCGGCGCGCCGGGCGCGGCTCGACGAGCTGATCCGCAGCCTCCCTGACGGCCTCGACACGATCGTCGGCGAGCGCGGCGTGAAGCTCTCCGGCGGGCAGAAGCAGCGAGTCGCCATTGCACGCATGTTCCTGAAGAACCCGCCGATCCTCGTCCTCGACGAGGCGACGAGCGCGCTCGACAGCGAGACCGAGCAGATGATCCAGCGCTCCCTCGCCGAGCTCTCGCGCGGGCGGACGACGCTCGTCATCGCCCACAGGCTCGCGACGATCCAGAATGCCGACCGCATCGTCGTGGTCGGCACGGCGGGGATCGTCGAAGCGGGCACGCACGAGGCGTTGCTGGCGGGCGGAGGCGCCTATCGGGCGTTGCACGAGGCCCAGTTCGGCCGGGCGCCGGTGCCGGCGGGTCAGCCCGGCTAACGCGCGCGGCGGGGGCGCGGGCGATCTGCCCGCACCTCGGTCCTTCGCGCGCACCGGTTACCCTGGAATCGTTCCGAGTATTGCCTGGAACGATTGTCAAGTATTTGCACAACTTGACCTGTCGTCGCGCATCTCCTATGCACCGCGCCAGCAAACAGGCGCGGTTCTGCGCTGAATAATTGGAATAATTCAAGTCTATAGCGACGAGAGAAGATGAGACGCTTGCGAACCGCGTCGACCCCGCTGCTCCCGATCGATCGACGCCGCCTTCTTGCCGGCGGCGCTGCCTTGGCGGCGAGCGCGCTGCTCCCGAATACTTCTCGTGCCGCCGCCGCGACGCGGAGCGTGACCACCGCTGTGGGCACTTACGACGTCCCGCGCAGCCCGCGGGCGGTTGTCGCGATCGACTCCCGGCTCGACCTCGAGCCCGCGATCGCGCTCGGCCTGCCGGTCATCGGCTATTCCTACGGCCAGGCCGAACCCTGGGTTCCCGTCGATCCCGCCGTCCCGCTGCTCACCGTGCCCCCCGAGCGTCGAGGAAATCCTGGCGCTCGAGCCGGACCTCATCGTCTGCACCAACGTGCCGAACAGCGAGTTCTGGCCGATCGCCGCCTTTCGGAGGTCGCCCCGGTGCTGCCCGTGGATTTCGAGGCGCCGTGGCGTACCAACCTCGCCGATCTGGCGGCCTGGCTCGACCTGGCGGGCCGTGCCGACGCCGTGCTCGCCGCATACGATGCGCTGATCGCCGACATCCGGCAGCGCCGGGCGGCGGCGATGGCGGGCGCCAAGGTCGCGGCGCTGCAATATTCCCCGGCGACAACACGGTGATGGTGCGGACCGGCTACATGGCGCAGGCGCAGGTCCTCGCCGACATCGGCGGCACCACTGTCGATCCGGCCCTGCTCGGCGCCGACGGCACGCTCAGCATGGAGAACGTGCCGGCCGTGCTCGGGGACGTCGACGCCTTCCTCGTCGTGGACCTGCGCAACGGCTCCCCCGCCGCGCTGGCCGAGAACCCGATCTGGCAGGGCCTTCCCGCCGTCGCCGCGGGGCGCGTCCAAGCCCCTGTCGGCAACACCAATTTCGGCTCGGTCTACACCGCCATCTTTACCGCCCAGGCCTGGGACACCGCCTATGGCCTGGTCGGCTGGCGCAAGGACCTCATGACAATGCGCCTCGCGATTCTCGCCGCCGGCATCGCCCTTGTCGCCGGCCCCGCCTTCGCCCAGGACGGCGACACCATCACCTATACCTACGGCGCCTTCACCGCCGAGCTGCCGGCGAATCCCGAGCGCGTGCTCGTGCTGGACAACCGGACCGGCCTCGAATTCGCGCTGCTCGCGGGATATCCGATCGTCGCTACCGACGCCGACGAGGCCGTTCCGACCCATCTCGATGCGCTGCTCGGCGACGACGTCGACCGGCTCTACGGCTTCCGCGCCGCCCCGAGCGCGGAGGTGGTGCTGAGCTACGACCCCGACCTCCTCGTCGTCGGCCAGGGCTGGTGGACCTACTGGCAGACCCAGGGCCTGTTCCCGGCCGACGCCTTCCCGGTGCTCGTCGCCGACGGCTCCGCGTGCACGGCTTCCGGCTGATCGTCGTCGGCATCGGCGTCAGCGCGATGCTGACCTCGTTCAACACCTGGATGCTGTTGAAGGCAGACCCGTCCGTGGCGATGGCCGCCTCGGCCTGGGGCGCGGGCACGCTGAACGGCATCGGCTTCGACAAACTGATGCCGGCCGCGATCGTGCTCGCAGGCCTGGTGCCGGCGCTGGTCCTGGTCTCCCGCCCGATGCGCCAGTTCGAGATGGGGGACGACGCCGCCCGCGCCCTCGGCATCGACCCGGAGCGGACGCGGCGGCTGATGATCCTGCTCGGCGTCGCCGTCACCGCGACGGTGACCGCCGCCGCGGGGCCGATTGCCTTCGTCGCGCTCGCCGCGCCGCAGATCGCACGCCGATTGACGCGCTCGGCCGGCGTGACGCTCGTCGCCTCGGGCGCCGTCGGCGCGCTGCTGCTCGCGGTCGCCGACTATGCCGCCCAGTTCGCCTTCTCCTCCCGCCAGCTCCCGGTCGGCGTCGTCACCGTCAGCATAGGCGGGCTCTATTTCGCCTGGCTTCTGGTGCGCGAAGCGCGGCGCTGACCCAAGTGACAACCGTCATGAACCAGCATTTCCGCCCCGAACCCGCCGCCCTTGCCGAGGCTCGGGCCCGCCCGGCGCCGCCGCGCCTTGCGGCCGAGAACGTCACCATCGGCTACGACCGGGCGACCATCGCCGAACACCTCTCGGTTGCGATTCCCGACCGCTCCTTCACCGTCATCGTCGGGCCGAACGCCTGCGGCAAGTCCACCCTGCTGCGGGCGTTGTCGCGCCTGCTGCGGCCGAAATCGGGCCGCGTCGTGCTCGACGGCCGCGACATCGCGAGCTATCCCGCCAAGGACGTGGCGCGACGGCTCGGCCTGCTGCCGCAGACCTCGATCGCTCCGGAAGGGATCACCGTCGCCGACCTGGTCGCGCGCGGCCGCTACCCCCACCAGAAGCTGATCCGGCAATGGTCGGCCGAGGACGAGGCCGCCGTCGTCGAGGCGATGGCGGCGACAGGGATCACGACGCTGTCGACGCGGCTGGTCGAGGAGCTTTCCGGCGGCCAACGCCAACGGGTCTGGGTCGCCATGGTGCTCGCGCAGCAGACGCCGCTGCTGCTGCTCGACGAGCCGACGACGTTCCTCGACATCGCCCATCAGATCGAGCTGCTCGACCTGCTGCACGCGCTCAACGCCGCCGGGCACACGATCGTCGCGGTGCTGCACGACCTCAACCACGCCTGCCGCTACGCTTCGCATCTCATCGCCATGCGGACGGGCGCATCATCGCGGAAGGCAGGCCCGCCGACATCGTGACCACGGAACTCGTCGAGGCGGTGTTCGGTCTGCGCTGCGTCATCATCGCCGACCCCGTAACCGGCACGCCGCTCGTCATCCCGGCGCGCCGACCGGGCGATTGAGGCGCAGCCCGCCGCCGGTCGTTCTAGTGCCGAGCCCTCGGATGTCCTGGTCACCACTTTGAGTCGGGCCAGGATGATGCGTGCGCCCAATTGACCGGCAAGTCGCTCGGCGCGAGGGGAGAACCGAACAGCGCCTCAAATGCCCGGCCTTGGCACCCCCGGGCAGGCGGCCTCGGAAAACCGCTCGGCGAGTGGAAGCCGGCCTGTGCGTGGACGGTGCAAGGCTCTCCCGGATTTTGCGCGAGGCAAGGACAACTCCTCCAACGGTAGTATAAGGACCGACGACCAATCTCTGGCGATGTGCGGCTGGAGCGGCCGCGAGCCTGCCGTACCCGCCGCGAACACGTTGGCGACGAGCTCCAGGTACGGAGACGTGGGGACACGGAGGTAGCCAGAGATGGAGCCATTCTGGGATGCAGCCGGCCCTCTCGTCGACGAGTTGTTTCGCGCGCTGGAATGGGCGTTTTCGAACCGGCTCGTCGCCCCGGCCATCATTCTTCCCCTGTTCGTACTTGCAGCGCTCGCGATGGGGATTCGGGCGGGTTGGCGCGCCCGGCCCTATCTGCGCGCCGTGAAGGCGCGGTCCAACACGATCGCTTCGGCCCTGGGGCGCAATTCCACGCCCGTCGAGGAACGCCGCAACTTTGCCGCCCGGTTCGATGGGATAGCCGCCGCACTGACCCGAGGCGGACGCCATGCGGAACCGCTGATACGCGCCTGGCACGAGTTCCATGAGAGCATCGTCGATGAGACGGAGGAGCCCATCCGGAATACGGTGCGCCCGCAGGTCTATTTTGCCCGGGCGGTGCCGTCGCTCAATTTTCTGGCGTTCTGGTCTAACATCTTCGTCGGCCTTGGACTGCTTTTCACCTTCATGGGCATCGTCGTCGCGCTGAACTCGGCCGGCAAAAACATGGGGGACACGCAGGCGACCCAGAGCGCGTTACAAGCGCTGCTGGCGATCGCCGGGGCCAAGTTCTTCGCTTCCATCGGCGGCCTGATCGCCTCGCTGCTCGTGCGCGCCATCGACGCACACTACCATAAGCGGATACGGATCGCCGTTGACCGGCTGTGCTCGCTACTGGAGCGGGGGCTGCTTTATGTGCCCCCGCAGCGACTCGCGGCCCAGCAGCTTCAGGAGCTTCGGGCACAAACGGCCCAGTTCGAACGCTTCAATACTGAACTCGCGCTCTCGATAGGGGAGCAGATTTCGTCCCGTTTTCATGCTGCGATGGCGCCGATCGCGAGCTCGATCGGCGACCTCAGCAACCGGATGTCGGATTTCGGCGAGAACGTGAGCCAAGGGCTGGGCCAGGGTGCGGCAGATGCCGTCTCGGCGGCGGCCAGCGGCGAACTGCGCGCGCTCGGGCAGGCTCTCGGCGAGCTACAGACCCAGCTTCGAGCCGTCGGGGAGCACGTCGGCAGCACCGGCGAGGGGGCGGCGCGGCAGATCAAGCTGGCCGGGGAGGACTTCGCCGGAGCCGCGCGCGACATCCGGGCCGCGTTCGAGCAGCTCGGCGGACGTGTGCAGGCGATGGGCGACACCCTGGTTGCCCAGAACGATGCGGCGGCGGCGCGCCAGAACGACGCGCTGTCGGGCACCATCGCCCGCCTCAACGAGGTTCAGGCGTCGACTGCCGATGCCATCGCCGAAGCCGTTCGCCGCCTCGGATCGGCGAGCGAGGAGACGGCGCGCGACCTTCAGGCCAGGATCGGAGACGTCGTTCGTTCGGCCACGGCGGAGGCGCAGGAGGCGCTGAAAGACATGCTGGCGGCGGCTGGGGCGGGATTCCAAGCCGCCTCGGGCGAGCTCGTTGCATCGGTTCGCCGCTCTGCCGAGCAGATCGCCGGCGTGGCCAACTCTCTCGAGTCCGGGCGCAGCAGCGCCGAGGGGCTCGCCGCGGCGTTCCAGCGCACGGCAGACGGTGCAACCGGCCTCGTCGGTCTGATGTCCGACGCGGCCGCTGGCCTGACCGCCGCCGCCCGCCCGCTAAGTGCCGCCTCGCAGACGGTTGAGACCGCGACAGGACGGCTCGTCGGGGCCGTTCAGGATCAAGCCACCGCCCTGAGTTCGGCGCTCGACCGGCTGAAGGAGCTCGGCGCGGGGATCGAGGAGACGCAATCGGCCGCCTCGGCCGCCTGGCACGACTACCGGGCGCGCTTCGAAGGCGTCGACCAGGCGCTCGCCAAGTCACTGGACGGCATCAGCCAAGCCCTTGCCGACGCGCTCCGGGAGCTTCGCCAGTTCGCCGTGGAGCTCGACACGCAGATGGCCAAGGTGGTCGATCGCTTGGCGACCTCGCTCAACGCGATCGAAGATCAAGGCCAGGCGATCTCCGAGTATGCGGAGGCACTGCAGCAGGAGCGGCCGAAGGCGGCTGAATGAGCATGGACGAGACCTGGTACGAGCACAAGGAGGAAGAAGAAAACTACTTCGTGTCGATGACCGACATGATGATCGGTCTCGTGTTCATTTTCATTATAATGCTGATGTACTATGCGCTGCAGAACCAGCAGGAGCAGGAATCGGCGCAAGCCGAGCGCACGGAGCTCGCGCTGCAGATCGACGACGCCGAAGCCGCGAGGCAGGAGGCAGATGCTGCGAGGCGGGAAGCCGACGCGGCGAGGGAAGCCGCCGAAGCAACTCTGGGCACGCTGCAGCAGGAGACCGCAGAGGCGCAGGCCGAACGAACCCGTCTCTCCGCGGAGATCGCGGCGGCGCTTGCTCGACAGCAGGAGCTCCTGCAGCAACAGGAGCAGCTCGAGCGCATCAACGCCGAGCTGCGTGCGCTGAGCGGAGCCAATGCAGCGCGCGCCGCCATGCTTCGCGACATCGAGGCGCGGCTCACCGAGGCCGGCATCACCGTCCAGATTGATCCGGGCCAGGGCATTCTGCGGTTGCGCGATCAGGTGCTGTTCGCAACCGGCCAGTCGGAGTTGACCGACCGTGGCGAGGAGACGCTGCGCATCGTCGCCGACGTCTTCGGCGTGGTCCTGCCCTGCTATGCTAGCGGGGTCGTTCGCCCGCCCGACTGCACCAGCAGTCCTTACGCCATCGAGTCCCTCTACATCGAGGGGCATACCGACGACGTCCCGATTTCCGGCGGCCGGTTCCAGGATAATCTGGCACTCTCGGCGGAGCGCGCGACCAACACCTATCGTTTCCTGGTCGAGACCTCTCCGCTCGTGGCGCAGCTTTGCTTGCCGCGCGACGACGGCTCGTGCTCGCCCATTCTCGGCGTCAGCGGCTATGGCGAGCAGCGGCCCGTGGCGCCCAACGACACACCGGAGAATCGGGCCCTCAATCGCCGGATCGATTTTCGCGTCATCATGATCACGCCGAATCTCGAAGAGCTCCAGGCTGATCTCAATCGGGAGCTGGAAGGTTGAGCGCACTCAAATCGGCGTGCGAGGAGGGAGGCCGCCACCTCGGCATACTGCGGCTCCGTTCGCTGCGCCCCGAAAGGATGACGCAGTCCCTGGCCCGCATCCCCGATCGGGAAGAGAGCGTGCCGATGTCGTCCCGCGACATCGGCCTGCTGCAGCGGCAGATTCTCACTGCCCTTCGCGAAAGCAGCGCCTCCCGGCTGCCCGCGAGGGTTATCAGGGCCGGTGCGCGATATCTGTTCGACGATCCGCATCCGATCGGCCGGGACGAGGCGACCGCGGTGCCGTTTCTCGCCGAAGTCGGGCGACGCGGTCTCGGCTCCGCGATTGAGGCTCTCATAGCGGCCTATGTCGGCCATTTCCGAACCGGCGATGCGGACATTGCCCGCTTGAGCGCATGGCTCGCGCGCGGTCTGCCGGCTTGGGGCTTCCAGCGCGCGGCGGCGTGGCGGGCGGCGCAGGCCGAATGGCGGTTGTTTGATCCGCAGCAAGGGCCGTTGCGGCTAGCGCAGGCATTGACGGAGGGTCCCGGCCCGCTCGCCTATCCGACCTGGCTTGGCAGCATCGAGGCGCCCAAATCGGCCGGGTTCTCCGCTGCGGCGTTCCAGGCCGCGTGCGAGTTGGTGCGGGCCCGGCGGGGCCGCGACGCCCTGGCGCCGCAGCGACGGCTGCTGGAGTGGGCGGCGCAGGCGAGCGGCCTTGCCTACGCGGCTTTCGAGAGTTTTGCCCCTGCCCTGGTCGAGCCCTGGGACGTCGCCGACCCGATCCCGCCCGAGCACAAGCGCGACGTTACCCGCGCGCTGCTCGCGCATGGCGGCGGAGACCCTCGGACGAGCGGCCGACAGCGGTGGACCAGGCTCGAGGCGGGGCGGGCCTATCGCGTGTTCCTGGCCTGGCTGGCCCGGGCCTCGGTCCTGCAGTTCCTCGACATCGTCGACGAGTCGCTGTCGGACGCGGCGAGCCGCAGGATGTGGTCGTACCGGCGGGCGTTCTGGATGTCGTATCTCACCGCGGGATACGTCGAAGAGGCCTGGGTGGCGTTCGGCCCGGTGGGAGAACGGCTCGCGGCGCTCGCGGCCAAGCAGACCGGCGACGCGGGACTGCGCCAGTTCGGCCGCATCGAGAGAGGTTCGGGGAGATCCTCCGAGCATTGCGCTCTGATCCTCAAGATCGGCGACCTAACCATCGCAGACTGGAGCCATAGCGGGAAATACAATGTCTGGCGGCGCGGCGACAAAGGCGCGCCGCGCCTCTACGAGCGCGAGTACCGAGCCTGGTCCCTCGAGAGCTCATATCTGAGGGATTCCCACACCGGCGCCGATACCTATCGCTGGCAAGGGCGCCTCGCGGCCGTCATCAAGGACCATACCGGGCGCAGCGTCGATCGGACGCTCTGGCGCCCGGAGGGATCTTGAAATGCTCCGGTGGCGTCGGAAACCGTCCGCCCTTCGGCATGACCTGGTCGACGATCACGTCGTCCTGAGCCTCGTCGAGGGCGGCCGGCGTGTCCGGGTCGCCGAGTGGTCGGCCCGGCTCGGCTCGACGGCTGTATCGCGGCTCCTGGTCCGCGCCGAGGACGAGCAACCCGCTACCGACGGCTCGCCGCTGGTTGAGCTCGGCGAGGATGCGATCCGCCTCCACCCCGAGGCCGTGGCGGCGCTGAGCACCAGCGAGGCCGAAGCACTGGGGCTGCCGCCGACGGCTCAACTCGCGCTCGATCTGGCGAGCCGCGGTCTCGTCTCCGATTCCGATTTCCGGGTTGAATCGCGCTGGGTCCGGCCCGGCGGCGCGCCGGTTCGCGCCAATGTCCGCGGGCCGTTCCTCGACGCCGAGGGCCAGACCTGGCGGATACCCGAGCCGCTGTTTTCGCTCTGGCGTCAGGCCCGGGAACTCGCCGAGCCCATGGGCGACAGCGACCGCTTTGCCGCAATGGCACGGCTCAAGGAGGGGCTGCCCGAAGACAGCGCCTCGCCGGTGGCGGCCAACGCCTACCTCGCGGACACGAGGGTGCACTTCGCCTCCGGCTTCTCGCTCAGCCTGGGCCGGACCGGAGCCTTCGACTTCGACCCCGTGCTGTTCGGCAAGGCTGCGACGGCGGCGGCGGCCGAAGGCGAGGCGACGCTCGACGAGGCGGCCGACAGCGTGCTGCCGCCGGCGGCGCAGAAGCTGTTTTCCGAAGACCGGTTCCGGCGCCGCAGCGAGGCCATGCCGGTTTATGTCCTGCGGACCGGCGAGTACGTCTTCATCGACCCGGCGTTGCGTCCCGCCCTCTCCGAGGTGCGCCGCCTCCAGGACGCGCCCGAAGCCGAGCGCCGCTCGTTCCTGGCCAATCCCCGCCGCCTCCTCAAGGAGCGGCTCGGGGCGGAGGTGGCCGAGCGGACGGGCCTCGACGCCCTGTTCATCGAGACGGAGCAGTTCTCGGCCAGGGTGGCGGGGGTCGACCTCTGGCGCCAGCAGGTCCTGCCCTGGATCAAGTCGCAGCCGAACAGCTGGCTTCCCGAGAAGTTCGGGCTCCGGATCGGGCAGGGCTATTACTCCGTTAGACCGGAAGACGTCGGCGAACTGAAGTCGCGGATCGACAGCGCGGCCGACTGCAGTGCGGAGACGGTTCCGGTAGGCGGCCTCCTCCACCCCGAGCAGCCCGATCTCCGCCCGCCCGATGTGATCCCCATGACGGATCAGGTCCGGCAGGCGGTTCACCAGCTCGACGAGATCACGCGGGAGTTCGCAGGTCTGGACGGGGAAGAGCCGGGGCCGAAGGACGCGACGGCGGACGAGCCGCCCTCCGGCCCGGAAAAGCTGTTCCTCACCGTTCGCGAGAACTTCGAGGAGGTGGACTATGCCCGAGCCGGCGCTACCGGCGAGCTCGCCGCGTCATGGGCCACTCCCGCTTTGCCGGCGCGCGTGTCCACGAGCCTCAAGGCACACCAGGTCGATGGCTTCTCCTGGCTCGCGCACAGCCACAGCAGCGGCAGGCCGGGCGCATTGCTGGCCGACGACATGGGTCTGGGCAAGACGCTGCAGGCCATCTGCTTCATGGCATGGCTGCGCGAACAGGACCGCACGGCCGAGCAGGATGCGCCGTTTCTCGTCGTCGCGCCGACGGGCCTGCTCGAGAACTGGCGGAGCGAAATCCGCCGCCATCTCAAGGCGCCGCTTTTGGGTCAGGAGGTCCTCGCCTTCGGGTCCGGCCTGAAGCTGCTCGCCGAAGGCGCCCTGCGAGGGACGAGGGACACCACGTCGGGGCGCGCTGGGCTCGATGCCGGTGATCTCACGCGCGCGGGCGTGGTGCTCACCACCTACGAGACCTTGCGCGATTATCATTTCAGCTTCGCGCGCATTCCGTTCGGGCTGATCGTTTTCGACGAAATTCAGAAGCTGAAGAACCCCACCAGCCAGGTGACCCGGGCGGCCAAGACGCTGAACGGCGCCTTCACACTCGGTCTGTCGGGGACGCCGGTGGAGAACCGGCTCCAGGACCTGTGGTCGATCGTGGACGTGGTCTCGCCCGGATTTCTCGGGTCAGCCAGGGATTTCGCGGCGGCCTACCCGGAGCACGCTCCCGACAAGATGAAGCAGCTGAAGGCGCGGTTGTGCGATCCGCAGGACGGCCGGCCGCCGTTGATGCTGCGCCGGATGAAGGCCGACCACCTCGAGGGCCTGCCGGAGAAAATCGAGCACAAGCGTGAAATCGCGATGCCCGAGGTGCAGGCGAGCGCTTATGCCGACCTGGTGCGACGGGGCCTGGCGAGCCGCGGCGTGGCGAGCGCGCGCGGAGGAATGCTGGAACTGCTCCATGCCATGCGCGGCGTATCACTCCACCCCGCCGATCCGGCGTCGGCGCCGGCGGACCTTGCGGCCTATGCCGCCGATTCCGCGCGGCTGGTCTGGACGCTTGAGATTCTCGACCAGGTAGAACGGGCACGGGAGCAGGCTCTGGTGTTTGTCGAGAGCCTCGCGATGCAGGAGGTGCTCGCAGCGCTGATCGCGAAACGCTACCGGCTGCCCGCGCCCCCGCTGCGGATCAACGGCGCTGTGGCGGGTCCGAAGCGCCAGGACCTGGTCGACCGCTTCCAGCGCCGGGCCGGCAATTTCGACGTGATGATCCTGTCGCCCAAGGCCGGCGGGGTCGGGCTGACGCTGACCGCCGCGAACCACGTCATCCATCTGTCGCGGTGGTGGAATCCCGCCGTGGAGGATCAGTCCACCGACAGGTGCTACCGCATCGGGCAGACGAAGACCGTGCACGTCTACTTGCCGCTCGCGGTACACCCCGATCCCGTGATCGGACCGTCGAGCTTCGACCTCAAGCTGGACGCGCTTCTCGACAGGAAGCGCATGTTGTCGCGCGAGATGCTCGCGCCCCCGGACGGCGGGGCCGAAGACGCCGAGGAATTGTTCACCGCTGTGACCTCACTCGGGGGCGCGGCAACCGCCCAGCCCGGGGCTGCCGAGGTTGCCAGGACGACAGCCAAGCCGGAGAACGCTGGCGAACAGCCTCCCGAGCAGTGGCCTAACGCCGGAGCGGGGTCGTCTGCCGGGCAGCCTGCCGAGCGGGGCCCCGGACCGATTTCGGAAATCCGGCGCTTCGATATACGCGTCAAATCCGGCCAGGCCCGGCCCATCGCCTCGATCCTGCGGGAGTTCACCGGCAGGACGCTGACGCACGTGAAAATCGTCGATCCCTATGCGCTCGCGGACCCGGATCAGATACGCGCACAGGTCGAGTTCCTCCGTGAGCTCGCCAGGGTCGCCAGCGTCGGTCGGTTGGACCTCGAGTACGATCCGTCGCGGTCAAAAGACTCGGATGCGCAGAGCCGGGATGCGTTCCGCCGCCTCCTGCAGGTGATAGTCGGCGTGAAGTTCCCTAAACCCGGGTTCGTGCCAAGGCGCAGCCAGCGCGGCGACGACTTCCACGATCGTGTCGTTCGGATCACCGCTTCCGGCACTGGGAGATTCTCCGAAATTGTCTATGAGCTGCGAATCGGACGCGGCCTCATCGGTTTGATGAACGAGCGCTTTGAATGCAACGGCACCTTCACGCCCATCAAGGGTGTGCAGGCCGCAGCTGCAGGCCAGCCTTCGCCACCCCCTGCTTCAGTGCGTTAGACGTCGCGTTCACGGAGGTATCGTGGCCCCTGGCGGCCACGCCTTTTCGTATGCACCGCGGCCGATCGAACACGGTGCATCAGGACATGCTTACCGCATGCTCCGCCTGCGTGATGACGATGTAGGATGGCTCGGACGGTCCCGCGATCATGCAGTTCAACCCCGCCAGCGCTCCCGCCTGCTTGGGGACCGAGGCAGCAAAGTCGAACGGCAGGCGAATACCTTTCGGGGGCCGCCAGCAGCCAAAGCCCTGGTCGAGCAGGAGCGTGATGACAGCGCCATCGTCGTAATGGAGATCGATCTGACGGGCATGTCGATCCTGGCGCATGATCACTGTCGGCTTGAGGTCCAGCCGGGTGGCGAAGGCGGACGTCACCTGAGCTCGGATCTCGTCGTCCTGCCAGTCGTGCACCGCCTGGGATACCCAACGTTCCGGCTCGTCCTGCCGGACGGGAGCCGTCACGAGCTCCACAGGCACCCGTACTCCGGGCTGCCCAAGATGCTTCGCCAAACTGGCGAGCGCGTGAAGAACCAAGTGCACGGCATAGGGCGACCGCACATATCGGTCGTAATATTTGATGCCTGTGAGATGCCCCGCACGCCAGCCGCCGACGCGCCGCAGCGGTGCGGTGACCAGCCCCACGAAGCGCTCGCCAAAGTTCATGGAGGGGCCGTCGGCCTCGGTCGTGAACTGCACCACCACGGCGCTGGGCCGCGGACGCAGCGCGCCAAGGTCGAGCGTCTCGCCGGTCGAAATCTCGACGGCGTCGGCCCGGACGATCGGATCATGTTGCGGCAAGCCCCAACTTTCACCGAGCTCTCGCGCCTCAGGGGCGCGCGTCGCCCATACGGAATGACTTCCCCCGATATTGGCCGCCGCGATCGCGATGGCGCCATTTGCGAAGGTGGGGGCCGCCCCCGTCCGGAACTCGATGTCGTAACGGATTGCGAAGTCGCGCATACCGAGTCTGGTGGCCTCGTCCATGGCTTCCCAACCCCGCTGGGGTAGGATGAGGGAAAGTCGCCTTCCGGAACTCCGGATGTGCTCGGCGAGGTCAATGAACGTGCTTCGCTGCACTGACCCGATATCCGGACGCTCATCCCAGATGAAGACTTGCCCTCCCGAGGCAGATGCTGCGATCTCGTCGGCTATGTTGTCGCTGTACCGCGCACCCGGAGCGAAGATATCTTCTGCCTCGGGCTGGGCCAGCAGCATCATCCGCTCGTCCACGAAGGCCAGGGCTCCGCGCCTGTCGAGACGCTCGGCGTTGTCGTGCAGGTCGGGCGTCAGGACGCAAGCCGAGCACCCCTTCACGCATCCCGGGACGGGACAGTCGAGAACCCTCCTGGCGTCGATGACCATCTGAGGCATGTGCGCCAGCGCGCTCGGCGCGAAGCCGGCGCCGTTGGCCGCGTGGTCGAACATCAGGATCGCGTAGTTATGCCCGCCCAGAGGCGTGTCCCGAGGGGCTACCAGGATACCCATCTCGCTGATCTCGACGCCAAGCCGCCCGGCCAGCGCAGTGCGCAGGGCTGAGGCCAAAGCCCAAGCAACCCCTTCGTCTGTCAAAGCGGCGAGATCAATCTCGACGACGTCCGTATTGATGTCGTGACCCAAGGTAAGATGGCGCTTGATTGCGAATGGCCGGCCAGCACCGGGGCAGATCCCGTCGGCATCGCCTTTTGTGAAGCGCATGGGGCGGTGAGACAGGAAATTGTCCGGGTCGCGCCCGGGCAGGCCTTCCCGCTCCGCGCGGCCGCAATGAAGGCAGAGCTGGAATCCAAAGCCGAGTTCGCCGCCGGCATTGGCATAGAAGACGAGCCCGTTCCCCCGGCTGGCACGGATCCGGCCGAGCGAAGGGACGCGCAGGGGCCGCCATGGCGCGCCGCGCGTGGCCACCGCAGCCGGTTCGGTCGGGATATAAGAGACCACGTCGGCGTCGGCATGCGGCGCCTCGCGGGGATCGGCAGCGAAACCGCCTGGGCGCAGGAACTCCCCTCTGGCGAGGGAGCCCGCGCCGCATTCCGGGCACGCGTCCACCGGTCCGTATGCCGTATCAGCGGCGCCGCATGCCTTGCACTTCCAGTAATGCTTGAGGCTCTGAATCTCCCGCGCGGCGGAGGCGGAGGCGGGGCGCTGCCAATTCAGGGTCACTCCGGCCGAGCGGTAGACGAGGCCATCGACCACCACCTCCGCCCCGGGCGCGTAGTCGCGCAAGGCCTGGTCGAGATTCCGGCTCGGAAAATTGCGGCGGCGGAAGGGGTTCCCGTCATTGACGTCGGAGCCGGACGGTTCGTCGCCATCCGGGCCGTCCTTGTGGATGAACTGGACGACGTCGGTCGGAAATCCGTGGCCGGGAAGGACCGAACGATCCGCGAGGTCGGAAAGCAGGAACTCGCCGTGGAGGCGCCTCAGCTGAAACTCGATCGCCTTCTTGGCGGTGGCGCGATCCAGACCCGCGACCTGTGAGAGCAGGCCGCTCCATTCGGCCCTGTACGATGCCTCGGCGGTAGCGACGGCCTCGGCCGCAGCTTCCAAAAGCTCCCTATGCCCTTGGAGCACCGAGCCACGCACGAGGCGTTCGACAGCGGCCTGATGCTCCGCCTTCGTTGATGGCTGAACTACCCACGCCCTGAACGCGTCGGACGGAGGATTCGGCAGCCGCTCCGTTCGCAGGTCGGCGGGATAGCCGTAGAAGTCGCCCGCCTTTGCGGTTGACATGTCCCCGTCCTGACGTCGGACGAAGGACGCAAGCAGCAACGCATTGACGTGGCGTTGCACCAGCGGCTGCGAATCGAGCGTCACGCGGGGCGCGGCTACCGAGCGGGCCAGGAACTTTGCCGGCTCCCTGAAGGCCTCCCGTTCCAGTGGCACGTCCCGGCAGTAGGTCATCGCCAGCGCGGTCGCCTGGCGTCGGCGCCCGGCACGCCCGACCCGCTGGCGATAGTTCGCGATCGAAGGCGGCACGTTGGTCATCATGACCGTGGACACGCTGCCGATGTCGACACCCATCTCCATGGTCGTAGAGCAGTTCAGGATGTTGATCTCGCCGCGCTTGAACTTCGCTTCATAGGCCCGAAGCCGCCGCGGCGGTTGCTGGGCGGAGTGCTCGGCCGAGCGCAGATAGGGAGAGCCGAGCGCAATTCGGTCGTGCAGGTTGGTCCACAGTCCGATTGCCCGCAGAGCTTCGACCTTCGCGTCCGTCGCCAGCCAGTCGGCGACCGCCGCCTCGTCTCCGGCCGAGCGCAGGAAGGGCGCTGGATGCACCGGCAGCTCGATGGGTTCGCCCTGTGCCCCGACGCCTCTCGCAACCCCCGTGCGAAGGCCGAACGGGGAGAGACCGCAGAACACTGTGTCGAGCACGCGCCGCGTGATCGGGCAACGCCAGGCTCGCGTGACGGGCACCACGCGAGCCTCGCCGAGGTCGAGGCGCGCGTCGCCCGTGCTTCCGGGACGCTCGAAGAGCGGGCGCAATTCGCGCCACGCGATCTCGAGCAGTTCGTTGATACTTTCGAGGTCGCCCCGATCGTGGGGGTCGAGGCCAAGCCCGATCTCGAGAAGGCGAGGCAACGTCCCCCGGCTTTCGATCCGGTTCGGGAGAACTTTCGGCCAGGAGATCTGCCGCCGGCCCGTCTCCGTTCCTGGCGGAGCGATGCTCTTCACCGGCACGGATGGCTGGATCCAATGCGCATCCACATCGCTGATGCGGATCGCGAAATACGTCCGAGCGACGAAGGTGAGGCACAAGTGAAGGAAGTCGCACCAGTCCGCGATCGTCCGACCGCGCTGGCGAAAGGCGGACGGAAGCTTGGCATCGGGCAAACGCTCGATACGCGGGAAGCGGAGAGCCGCGAGCCCCATCGTCTCCACGGAGTTGGCGCGCGTGGTTCGGCGAGCCAGTTCGCGAAGAAGAAGGAACTCGGCGAGTCGGCCGGCACCTGAGAGTTCATCGGAAAAGTGCGGCTGAGCAGGCCGATCTCGCTTGGCCCAAACGTCCTTGATCCACACCGCGACGGTGTCAGTGGCGGCCACACTGTCTCGGAGATCATTCCACTCGAGCCCCGTTGCCTTCCGTTTGGCGATCTCGTTCTGGAGTGCTTCGATGATGAGCGGGGGCGAGGACGCGGACAATAGCTTGATCTGCGCCTCGAACTGCTCGATCTCGGCGGCCGAACCGGTGCCCTTCAGCGTATCCTGCACGCCGAAATAGATCAGCGAGCGAAGGAAGTTGCGTTCCGCAGCCGATTGCACTTTGGCGGAGAAGCGCGCCGTGCCCTGCCGGCTGTCGGTGAACGAGAGCAGCTGGCGACCCCCGGCGGGCGGCGCAATCTGACCCGGCTCGGGCGCCGCGGGCTCTGCCGTCGCGACGAGGATCGGGCTGGCATTAGTGAGGATCGAGGGCGCACCGAAGCGGAATGGGCGAAGCACCTCCGGCTTCGTGGGGGTGGCGCGCTCCTGGCAAGCCGGGCAGACGTCAGACGACAACCTGGGATGGGCGTGCACCGGGACGGTTTCGGGTGACGCAATGTCGAACACTCGACCGCTCCGCGGCTCGACATTGAGCCGAACTGCCTCAGGCAGTTGGCGTGTCGCAAGCAGGTGATCGAGCCCCGCCGGTGCGCTCGCGGGTGCGATCTCTGGATCGGGGGCATCCGCCCGCTCCTCTTCAGAATCGAGCGCGAATTCGTCGTCGGCGAGCTTGTCGGGGGCTTGTAGTCGGCCATCGACTTCGTGAGCCTCGACGAAAGGCTCGCCGCAGCCGCGGCATAGGATGATGGGCAGCACAGCTGCCCCGTCGCAGGACGGGCATGTGTCGAGTGGGCTCATTGCCAGGGCGCCGAAGGGCCAGTCTGGCGCCTTCCCGTGACACTTTGGGTCAAGGCACGTCCAGAGGCCGGGTACAGCACGGTGGAAGAGGTGCACCCGAATGGGGAGCAGCCGGTCCCTGCCGTCCGTCGCACCGGCGGCGGCAAGGACCACAGCCTCCGGATCGTATCCTGTCGGTCCCAGCAGGCCCGTGATCTCCGGCCAGGAGAGGGGCCGTTTCCAGAGCTCGTCGTTCAACGTGCGGAATGCAGGATTTCCGGCGAGTACCGTAAAGCGTTCCGCGGCGGACATGGCAGTCAGGTCGGCTCGGCCCAACGACTTGTCTTGCGACGCGGAGGGAAGAGCGGGACGGCGACGCTTTCCCTCGACGACGTGAACCCGGCCTTCCGGCGCGCCGGATACGTCCGCCAGGAAGCGACGGAGCGCGTCGGTGACGTCCTTGCCCTCGCCGATTGTGGCCGAAGTCGCCACGAAACGCACCTGATCCGGAGTGACGCCAAAGGCCAGCATCACACGGCGGAGCAGCAGAGCGATCTCCGCCGCGCGAGACCCCGTATAGCTGTGGGCCTCGTCCAGGATGATCCAGCGGAGCGCCCCCTGAGAGGCGTCGAGAAGCTTCCGGTCCTGCCGCCGAACCGTCAGATACTCGAGCATCGTCACGTTGGTGACCAGAATGGGCGGCGGGTCCGCGCGAAGCGTTCTCCGGCTCGCCACCTGCTCCGGCTGACTTCGCTCGACGGCATCCCGGTCGTCTTCGGGCATTTCGCCGTTGTAGAGCCCGAATCGGATGTTGCCGCCGAAGGGGGCCGTCCATTTGCGCAGACGCTCCTGCTGGCTCGCGATCAGCGCATTCAGTGGATAGAGCGCTATGGCCCGGACACCCGTGAGCCGGCCTGATCGATCGACCTCGCGCGCGAGGTCGTCCAGCAACGGCACCATGAAGCACTCGGTCTTACCCGAACCCGTCCCACTGGAGACCAGCACCGACTGCGGCGTCGGGTCAGTTAGCAGGGTCCAGGCCTCGAGCTGGTGCCTGTAGGGGTACCAATCGCGGCAGATACGCGGCTCACCCGGCGCGTCGAGGGCGTCGACCACCTTCGCGTGCAGCAGGCCGCCGGCGAGGTCACCCACGAGCCCGTCCGCCTCGATGAAAGGGAACGCTGCTTCGACCACCGGCTCCTGCAGGAGCGCGCCTGCCTGCATGTCGCTGCCTGCAAAACGGCGGCGGATCTCGGCCGCGAGCCCCCGGTGATTGAGCCCGCTCTGGCCCAGAATGGCCTCGACGGACCGCACACGCAGCTCTTTGACCACCTCAAATGGATTGAAGGTCCGCATGCCTACTCCGCCATGACCATGTCGAGAACGGCCGCGTAGGCGGCATTGAAATAGGCCGGGTCGGTCAGGGCCGCGAGCTTGCAGCGCCGGATCTCGGCCGGAGTCAGCGTTTGCGGGCCCGCCGCGGCCAAGGCGGCAGCTACGGGCGCGTCGAGGGCCTCGTGGTGGTCGTCCAGGTACTCTACGAACAGGGTCTGGCCGCTGAGAATACCCTGCCGGAACAGACTGCCCGACTGCTGGGAATGTAGCGACCGCCGGACATAATCATCCGCGGCCTCCTTCAGCGTGGAAGTCGTTCCCGGCCGTTCCGTGAATCCGGCTTTCGCCAGCGACCAGGCGAGAATGGGCTCGAGGTCCACGGCGCGACGCGCCGCACCCAGCAGGGTTTCCCGGGCCAGCCGACGCGCCATGTCGACGTCAAGGCTCTTTAGCATCTCGCGCACGACCCCTTCGACAGCCGCGCCCGCGGCACGCCAGGCGGCAATCGGCACCGCGGCCCACATGAACGGCAGCTCTCGTTCCAAGCGCCAGATGACCGGCATCTGTCTCGTGTCGGCGGACAGGAGGAGGCGGGCGAGCACGCCGGGAAAGCGGGGAAGCTCGGCCAGCACGTCGAACGTCGTCGCCGGAAGCCCGTTGAGGGAGAGGATCAGGGCCTGGATCCACTCGAGGTCCGTCGTAGCATCGTCACTTCCAGCAGCGACCCCTTGCAGGCGGTGCCGGATCGCGGCCTTGCGACGCGCCGCGTCGCTGATCTCGGTGGCGGAAGTGAACCCGGACGACGACGCCGGCGCGGGGAGCGCGCCCTCGTACCGGTAGGGACGGCAGCGAACTGAGTCTCCGGACCGCAGGTAAATCAGCCACGTCCCCGCCAGATCGTCCGGCAGACCGGCAGTCGGCCGACCGCATGCCGACCGGCCGTCCAATTCCAAAAAAATGCGTTCAACCGCAGGCGCCGCCACTGGCCGTCCGACGAGCGCGAGAGGGCGGCCGTCATCCAGCGGTATCGCAGGAAGCTGGACGCCGCCGCGAACGGGCCTCAGCTCATCGCAGTCGAACCGCATGACGCGATAGCGATGATTGCCGCCGAGGAAATCCAGGTCCGCCACCGCATCGATGCTCGCCGCCCCGAGGTCGAGCGCAACGCGCTCTGCGAGTTGCCGGAGCGCCGTCTCCTCGATGAAGTCCACGCGGTGCGGCAAGCCGAGACTTCCGCCCCGGTCGCGCAACACCGCGCAGAGTGCAGATCGACCGCCGGCAAAAGCTACAAGCCCGCCGAGGTCGCCTGGGGAGAGGCGCGCATTCGCAGGTACGATGCGCCCCTCCCAGGACGCGAGGCCGCTATCGACGGGATAGACAGCCTCCACTTCGATCGGAGCTAGTCCCGGCTGGCCGAGGGTGACTCTCACCCGCCGCTGCGGCCGTTGTCGGTAATGCAGGACGATACCCCCACCCGGCCCGGACGTGACGTCGAGATCCCCGGATGGAACGGCGGTCGCCTGAAGGGGCGCGGCGCCCACGAAGCTGTAATCCCAGCCGGGATTTGCGCGTCGGCAAGTGACGGTCAACTCGGGCGGCAGGATCGCGACTCTTATGCGATCCTCGACCAGCTTGCTCACAGGATCGCGCCACAGGATGTCGACCAATCCGACCGGAAGCGGCCGACGCGCCAGCTCCGTCCAGGCCGCACCCGAACCGGCGTGTCGCCACATCGGGCGCGCGTCGGGCACGACATCGTTGCCCCGCATGCATCGGACCCTCGGCGGCCCGGAGAAGAGCGGGGGCT
>Ga0182738_1002368_pt1 | contig 22425 bp, 21 predicted proteins | sample eDN5th30CBELigMG_FD_128876 | JGI IMG/M metagenome (GOLD analysis project Ga0182738, IMG submission 128876) | Enriched Miracle-Growth compost microbial communities from Emeryville, California, USA - eDNA 5th pass 30_C BE-Lig MG (version 2)... ...
AAGCGTGTTAGAATGACTTTTAGGTTTATCATTGGATTGAGATAACGGAGAATGTGAATATCTTGGAGTTCTTGGGATACTTGAAAATCACTTTCAGTCTCATAAGATATATCCCTCTTGTAAATATTCATTCAGTCGGTTTTGTTAATCTCAAAAAAGCTTTATTGGAACTGGAAGAGAAAAAGCACTGGAGGATTAAGCGTTTTTTCATTCATTTTAAACATGACTGGAGCATCACTCTCCTTACTTCAGCTCTTTATCGATTATATTGATGGAAGTAAAATATTCTAAATTGCTTGAGTTTATTCTCCTAGCCACACCAACGATCAATAAGGTAAAACTCCTCCTCGCTGTCGTTGTGATCGTCTATGACTTAATCTTCTTATTCCAATATTACGTGCTATACGGAGCTCGCGAAAATAAACTTGAGCAAAACCAATCATTGCTCCGCTCAAAGTTCTCACAAAATGTTTGACGACCAAGAAGATCACTAAATGTTGGATTGTATTATTTACATGTTACAGAAAAACTTTTTTGAATATTGATTTGCCTGTTTTTATTTAAATTTTTTTCTCACCACAATCTCTTGAGAAAAAGATCACCATCATCATCCAGGAATTTGAGTCTCTCTTTGTACATCGCCCAACTCATTGAAAAACTCAACTCATTAATATTCACACTCATCATTAATTCTTTTCCCCCGAAAGATTCATCAATTTCACTATCAATGGGAATTCATAAAATTATCGATGGGAAACTGTTTTTTTATTCAGAGTCAGCTTACCAGTGAATTTACTTGTGACTCTTATCGAACAAAAGTTTCCAAGTTATGAGAATTATTAATTTGAAATTAAATTGATCCTTCTGGAATATTGATTCTGCTATTTCGAAAGAACCATAAAATCTGGTTTTAAAAATCTTCATTCTCAACTTCAGCTTCTAGTTAGCCTCTCTCTCAATTCTTACCAAGTCTCTCTTCATTGTCTCATCTTTCGATGGAGAAACGGGATTTTATCTTTATTCCCTCTTGTTAAGGAATTTTAAGGCTCTCTCATTTTTCTTTTGAATGGCAAGAGGATTACAGATCAACAATTAATTCAGCAAATTTTGCGCTTCCCGTCGTTTTGCTTGACAATTAATTGTGAGAGAATGTAGCTTTCAAGAACTTAACGAATTTGATGTTAAAAAATTTAAAATACCGTAGTGATCCTTCGATTTTCCTGTTTTCGAGGACATATTTTTAATTCTATTTAAATAAATCTAGAGACAGATATTAATCGAAATTACTGGAAAGCACGTTGGCTGATTTAAATTCGATTAAAGATGTTACGTACTCGTTTTCTGATTGGCGCAAACACCCACTAGCTGGCAACGTATAATACGTATCCTGCTATAAATTTAGTTTTGATTTCACATAATAATCAAATCTTTAATCAAAGATAGATATTAAAATTCTATGGCTTCCGGCAAGAAGATCCAAGTTGTCATTGATAACAGGCTCTATGACCTGACCAAGTTTGGTAAGACCCACCCTGGTGGAAGTTTGATCCTCGAAAACTTCCATGATTGCGATGTCACTGATTATTTTTACGCTCTTCACTCTGACGCAGCCAGAAAGATGCTTAAAAACATGCCCTCAACCGACATCGCTGAAGAAGACAAAGTCCCCCAAACTGATTACTTGAAGCTCATGTTTAAGCTTGAGAAGGGAGATCTTTTCAAAGCCGACTACGTTGTTGAATTTGTCCAAATCTTCCACACTATTGCCTTGTTCTTCTTGGCAACCTGGTATGGCCAAACTTACCCCGTTTTCGCCGCCTTCTGCCTCGGTTTTGGTACCCTCATTGGTGGTTGGGTTGGTCACCAATGTGATCACCAGAGAAATAACATCATGAGAGACGTCAACTTGGTTTATGCCACCGTCTGCGATGGTCTTTCCCCCAACTGGTGGGCTACCAAGCACAACCGTCACCATTTGAGCACCAACGAAACTGAGCATGATGGTGATATTCAACTCTTCCCCTTCATCTACCTCTGGACTCCCAAGAAGTCACAAGACGCCTGGAACAGAAGCATTCAACACATTTACTTCACCGCATTATATAGCATCCTTCAAATTAAATGGCAAATTGATTCCATCCTCTGGGCCATCACCTACAGAAACTATAAAGAAATGGTTGGCTTAGCCGTTCACTGGATCTGGTACCTCTGCTTCTTGCCTTGGCAAGTCTGGACCTTGGGTGTCCTTATCGCTGGTACCATCTCTGCTTTCGTCGTCACTGCCAGTCACCAAGCCGAATTCAAGTATGAAGGAAAGAAGGAATTCACTGAGGGAGACAAGCCCAAATCCAGATACCAAATCCACGACTACTTTACCCATCAAGTCATCACCACCAGAAACATCGACCTCAAAAACTGGTTCCTCAATTACATTTGCGGAGGCATGCAATATCAAATCGAGCATCACATCTTCCCCAGAATTCCTCTCTATAAACTTCCTCTTGTCAAGGATATCGTCATTGATTACTGCAAGGAACACAATTTGGAATACAGAGACGAAGGTTTCTGGGACATCATGAAGAGAAATTATGACAACATTGAACACTGCGCCAAGGTCAAGGCCATCGAATAAAGAGATATAACAAGAAGAATTAACAAAATAAACCCATTTATTTTCTTCTATGCATATTAGTATTATTCTTCATAATTTGAGTGAATAATCCATTTGATCTTCTGATTGTTGGAAGTATGAAAAATTAAATATTTTTTTAGAAATCAAGACAGTCTAATGATAGTCTTGAAATTAAACGAATTCAATCAAATTCACTCATCGGAAGAATGGTTGAGAACTTCGAAGAGGAAAAAAATAATTCTATTGAGGTTGAGATAATTTCAACAAAAATTTCATCCAAAACATTCTTGTTTCCTCTTCTCTCTTTTCTTTTCCACGAAGAGTTGGAAAAAAACATCAAAAACTATTTTCGAAAGATTTTTATAAAGTGGTGGTGGTGAGATTTGAGTGGGTGGTTTGTGAATTAATTAAACAAAATGACGATTCAATTAAAATATAAATGTCAAATCGAGTCGATTCAAGCGAATTAATGAAAGCAGATATATCAAATTTTAATTGCGTAATTTTTCAACAATCCAAGAATATCATTACGTCATTAACAGACGACGTAAACTTCCAAGTTTAAGCATCTAAAAGCTGAATTGGCCTTGCCTTCAAGGCCATTGAGTTGGATGTTGTTATAAGTGTCACATTTGTAGGTCTGACCATTATTAATTTCTTCATCTAAATATATGGCTGGTCCATCCCTAATAAAAGAGCGAGTGAGCTATGAATTTTCTCAAAATATGATTTTCATACCCTCCATTTCCAATAGAAATATAATCACCAGCACAGACGAGATGGTCATTGTTTTTCTTCGAAGCAGGGAATTTGAGTTCTTGAGGGAAGAGCTGGAAGACAAAGCATTCATCTGACCCAGTATATTTGATTCCTGTCCAATCTGGCTTGAAAACTTGGTCAACAAAAGCTCCAAAAATCTTTTTTTAAAATTGAGAAAATTCATAATCAACAAAAATAATACAGTATTTTTGTCTGATTTGATAAGTATAATCATTGAATAGCCCTTATATGTCTCTGTTCTTGTGTACAAAGTTTTTATGCTCGCGCCATGCTTCTTCATCGAGTATACCAGGATAGGGTCAGAGAGTTTATACTCTTGGGGAAGCCACTCCCATAATGTCTCAAACTATTTTCGATTGAATACAAAATCCTCAGCCTTTCAAACTTACTTGCTCACTGTTAATCATGGTTGATGGAACGCTCACATTAGGAAGATAATACATATTTGTCGACTAGTTAATTAGTTCGTTCGATTTTAATTCTTCAGTTACTGTGAGATCTTCTGTATCAACTTGGACCTTTGAGAATCTGTGATCAAGGGAAGGAAGAGCCAGGGCATACGCTTTCTTTAGAAAATAAGGATTTATTCAAAAAGAGATCTTTGGATTTACTCCCATCATTTTCTTGACTTGTTCCGGCGTTATATTATTGGCTTTATCTCTCAAAAGAGCTGTAAGAGTTGCTGGATCAGTATGATTCAACACATCATTCTTTGGCAAAATTAGATTAAAAGATTTCAATTTACTTTGAATGTTCTGAGTAATGCATAACCCATTCTGTAGTAGATTTTAATTCCCTCATTCAGATATGTCACGAAAATTCGAAGAATCACCTTATCACAGGTTACGAAAACCATATTCTGAGATATTTTTACTGGAAGAGGCAAGAAACCAAAGAAGAGATTTTTGAACCAATCACTGAATAATTCGACGTAGTTGTAACCAATTGAAGTCAAATGCTTTTCTATGAGGACAAAAGCTTTGCTTTTCTTCAAAACATAGTTATAAAAACTCTTGATAAACCTGACACATTTATTATCCACACTTTTATTCTCCTTACTTTTCAAAATCTTCTTTGTTGAGAGTGAAATGCCACCTTAATCCCTTCATTTCTTCAGCAGCATATTGGCCAGATTCATCAAGTAATCTCACGGATTCTTCAAGCATAATTCTCGTCACCTACTATCTTAGAATAGAATTTACAGAATGACTCTCACTGTGTAAGCTTCAGCCTCCGATAAAAATAGTAACAACAAAGCGAGACTTTGGGGCAACATAGGGCAGTAATCTAACTTTGAGAAACTCTTTCTAAAAATCCACAATATCTTTTTGACAGTCTATCAGAGAAAATAAGTGAATCCGGTCCACTAAACCTCAGGTACGTATTTGCCCTCGTCAGTCAAGAAGTTGATTTTAAGCACATCTTCAAGGCGTTCCTCATCTGCAAAAGTACACGTATTTTTGAAGGACATTGGCACATTCTCTTGGAAAATGACTTTCAAGGAAGATTCGTAGTCAAGTTCATTATTCTCAAAGGTCTTTTTGAACATTTCGAGAATCACGGTCCTCAATTTGCTAAAAGGAACTCCCCTAATTTGTTATCCTCGAGCAGCAAGTCAAATGTTTACTTTCTGATGATGTATTTCCATTCGTAGACCAAAGCTTCATTTTTGGTTCTTTTAAAGTCTCTCTTCATGAGATGTTCGAGATCGACACGACGCCACAATTTATCGAGTGAAACCTTTTTGTTCACTTTCAGGAGGGTTTTAAAGATTATTCTTACCTGATCTTCTGTGTAGTCTTTGTACAAGTAAATAAACTTTTCTGGAACGACAAAGGTCGTTTTTTGTTTCCTCCACCAAATATTGTCATCGAAAAAATCGTCAGTATCCTTGTTCGTTTGTTGCACAAGATCATTCAATTCTCTAAAAAATGTTTTTTATGATATTGCTGTCATCAACAATACTTGTCTTCAATCCTTGCATATCTTCCCTTTTGATTTTTGCTGTTGGGGTCGCAGATTTTTTCGAGGCAGGTTCCGACAGAGTTTCCCATAATAATAATGGTCCTTGATTATATTGGATTAATATTTGATTTCTCAGTTTTTATACCCAGCTAACGACGTAAACCTTTGTCTAAATGGGATGTTTTTTATTAAAATTTGGCAAATTTATTCTCACAATTGGTTGCTTAATTTTTTTAGGTTTAATAATTATGCTTCAACTCAGGACTCTCTTTAAATTTTATTGTTTTTGAGATGTGAATCTTTTATTTCTTGTCCTTGAACAAGGACTGGTTCTATTTTCAATAAAGAACTAGCCTTTCTTCTTTTTGAAAGAACCAAAGCCGAATCTTCTTCTTCTTGATCTCAGAAACAATTTTTTCATCCACTGATGAATAATATTTTTAAAAATTAAACTATGAGATCAAATGTGATGATGATAATGTCAAAGATCGCTCTCTTCATTTCCAAGCTTCTCAATTTTACGATTTATTTATAGCCTTTTTTTGGAACTTCTTGGCTCAAGACGCAATTTTGTGTGAGAGAAGATGGAAGCAAAGAATCTTTCATTTTTCGGTCGCTTGGAAATACCTGGAATTTTGTATTTTTATTTCTTGAAGACAAAAATGGTATCAGAATCTCACAAGATTTATGGAGTTGCTTCGAATACTATTTAGGGTTAGTAAATTGGCAATTTCTTTTAAATAAGAGAGAAATTTCTGTATTGCCATTTTTCCCTATTTTTTTAATTACCCAGCTCCTAAGGCTGATCTTGATCTTTCAAACTCAGAGGAAAATGATCAAAATAGCAAGGAAAATTGATAGGAATTTCTGAAGACTGGAAGAGCTTGTTTAGATTCTCGAAATTGAACCAGATTTATTCAAAGATTTTTGCCAAAGTTTGTTGATTCTGAAGAGAAGAGTCATCCTCCATTTTCACAAAAAGCAATAATGGAAGACTAAATATAGGCTGAAGCTTCAAGGTCTCAACATTTCAAGTCAGCCTTAAAATAGAATTCCCCTTGAATTAAAGAGCTATTTTTTTTTGAGCAGCTTTTGGGTTTCAAAATGTGGAATTTAAATCAAAAAGCTTTGGAAAATTGAACAAATCTTTCTGAAATATTTGCATAAAAAATAAGAAATTCTCTTTTTTCCCTTGGGAAATGATCGCAATCAGCTAGAAAAATGGAACATCATTCTACAGTCCTTGTAAAACTGGAAGGTGCTACTCCCTACCCTCGAAACTTTTGCCAAAAGTGGTGGACTTTCAAACAGTATTTTCCCTCACTTGAAATATTTCATTCTGAAGAAGTGAGTCTTCATCATCATCATTATTATTATTCTGCTTTTGTCACAAATCAGACAATTGAGCAACAACTTCCTGAAGAAATCGCTTTTTTGCCCCCAAGAATTCTAGATTCATTTCCGACTTTAATTTTCGAAACAAAGATTCCTGATGTTTAAATTCAAAATATAGATGTGAATTAAGGCGCTTTCTTTATGCAGCAATATTGGGATAATATAAACTCAATTTAAGTCTGTATGAGCTATTTAGAAAGAAAAAAATATGAAACCTATGAATGAAGATTAGGCAACTAATCCTTTAATTTATTAAACAAACAAAAAAAATGTGACACAAATTTAGAGGTCTTCGTCAAGTCTTTTTCCAGATCCTTGTCTATGGATAACAATTTTTTGGTTGTTGTTATTCCACTGATCTTGCAGAGCAGCATAGAAATCCTTGTCTTTTGCTTGCGTTCTTTCGTCATCGTGAAGGTTTCTGGCAGAGTTATTATTCGAGCGTCTTTCAGGACTCATATTGCCAGAATATTTACCGGGGCTTTGTCCTCCTGAAACCTGACGCTCGTATTGTCTGCTTGGTGAATGACTGGTGTTTCTCATAATTGGATAATCATAACTGGGCATTTTCTTTTTAGGTTGCACGTTTGGGCTGTTTCCACCATTTTGATTGCTATAACTGGGATAGATTCTTCTGGCAGAAGAGTATGGACTGTCTCCTCCAGTTTGGTAGTCGACGCGGGGAGCTGAGTTTCTTCCAGCCGACATTGCCCTCATGCTATTTCTTCCGCTAACCTCCCCGAAATTTCCTCCATAGCGAGATTCGGTGGGGCTCATGTTTCTTTCACTTGTATAAAGGTAGCTTCTTGGGGAAAGACCACCTCTTGAAGTTGGTCTTTCTCTCTTCATCAAGGTATCACCGACATAGATATAGTCGAAATTGCCGTTTGATGGGTTAGCAACAACTTGATCCTTTATAATCACAGGTCCTTTGCCTTTGTTTGTGGTGATGGGGAAATTATAACAGCCTGGTCCGACTTTGTAGCTGGTTCTTCGAGCGACTTCTTTAATATGCTCCCATCTTTGGCCCTTTGAGAAAGTAGTTTTCATGACTTCCTTTGCTTTGTATTTGAGTGATCTTCCATCACTTGTCATCTATTTTATATGAGACTTAGAAGCGAAGCAAAACAATAATGGTACATTAACATTGAGGTATTCTCCTGTTTGCTCTTTAGGGCTACGAAATTGAAGATAGGTTGCTCTCATGAGACAAAATCCCTTGTTTTTCTAAATTTTAATAAAAGGTTTTTGTTTTCTAATTTATGGCAATCAGCAAATTAAACCGCAGACAATTTGCAGTACAGTGTCAAATAATAAAACTTTAATAGGACTAACTTTGCTACTAACCTTTTTCAAAATTTGTTGACGTTTGACGATTTCAGAGATGATTGAAGAATTATTGTTTTAAAGAAGCCATTCTCGATGATTCGGGATGCTTCGATATCCAGAGCTTGAAAAAAAAATCATTCTTATGAAATCTCCTATTTATATGAGATCTATGAGAGATTAATTCCAAATTTGAATAAATGCTATTTGGGTGTCAGTAAGTCAGCATTAGTTTCCTTCTTTTTTTTTTTTTTTACAAAATCGTATTTTTCAGATGATTCAATTTTGACTCAAAAAATCTTTTATTAAAGAAGAAAAAACCGGTACGAATAATATTCAGGAAGAATTCAGGAACAATAAAAATTTTTGGTTTTAATGAAATATACATATTTATTTCATTTTAGACCATAATAATATTGCGTATTTTATGAGAATTCTATCCCACATCATTTTGATTTAGTCTCGAAAATGGTCAAGCTAGAGTGAATTATTTCATTTTCTTCCTCTTTTCTGAATAAGAAGTCACACTGAAACTGATTATCCTTCTCTGATGCATATCTCTGACTTGTTTCATCAGATAATTCTCAAATTTAAAATATCTCATCGACGATAATTATAATAACTCTACATAATAGGGGAGATTCTCAAAATCGTGCTTTCAATAATAAATTCCACAGTTTTCAGATGTTATTCGAATTGTTAAAAAAAAGTTTTCAATGGAACTATTATTTAAAAAAAAAAAATCTCTTGTTTACCACTTTTTTTTTGTTGTTATTCTTCTTTAATGAGAGATAGATTACTCAACCAAACCAAATCAAATTGCAAGCTGCAAATTAGATGACTATCAACTCAAAATTCGATCACAGGAAAGAAATTTATCACCATACCGATCAAATTTAATTTCGCGTAAATTGAAAAGATACATCAATGAATTCCAAGTCCAAGTCAATAAAGTACACTGCATTCATTTCCCATACAGAATGGTTCTTTTATTATCTCATCACTCCCAAGAACCTCTACTTTGCAACCGATCCGGTCTTTGTGGACCATAATGAGATCCCAGAATATCATCAAAAGATCCAAAACAGCCTTTTCTTTTTGGAGATTGTGGAACTTAGAAACTCCAAATCTGTGCCCATTTCTTTCCAAGCAACTCTTGAACTCCTGAGATTGCCTCTTTTGGAACGAGATCCCTATTTATCTCAAGATGACTCGAACAAACTCATGCTCCTCACAATCACAAGAATCGTAAATATGTTGTGCGATAGTGGAGAAAATTCAAAGCTCGGAAGAAGCATTGGACGTATTCTCCAACAGCTCAATTTGAGAGATTATGGCCTCGTGACTGAAGTCAGACACACCGCTACCCACAAAACACTTCCAAGCATTGATGTGACAAAAGCTGCGGCCAAGGCGCTATATGAGTTTTTGATCATAAGCTACTGGAATAAACAGTTTGACGCATGTGCTCCTTTTTTGAGAGATAACCAAGAAAAGGTTCATGCATTCATTGAGAAAATGGCCCAAGAAGAACCTCAAGTGTTCAAGACAGAATTAACTGAGTGGAACCAAATTGACTACGTCTTGAATAGTAGAAAAGGCAAAAATAAGACCAAAGCAGGAGACGCACTTGGTGCCGACGAAGATAAGAGTAAAAATCGCTTAAAGAGAGCTCTGAAAATTCAGGACCATTTCAACAAGATGATTGCTTTCCTCAAGAAATACGATTTGAGAAAGTCGTATGTTGAAAATGGATTTGAGACTGATTTATCAAACCTCACTTATTTCCTCAGGAACACAGATAGAATTTTGTTCCAAAAGTTTACTTTCCTCGAATACAGACTCAAGCAAATCATCTTTTTGAAAGATCTTTGCCCTGAATTCGGCAGAATTGTCGAAGGAGTTGAATCTAAAATTCCCAGCTGCATCAAAGATTTGAACGTGAAAAATAAGAAGAAGCCAACAGAAGGCAGAAACCTCGAAGCATTACAAGAGGAAGAAGAGCTTTTAACTGGTAAAAATAACAAATTGAGAATATTAGAAATCGAAGGAAAACTCAAAACTGAATGGGTTCCCGAGCCTATTGGAAAAAATTTCATGTCTGATCTTCAACTGTAATTTTTATGAAATAAATGTATTTATATTGGATTGGAGAAGAAATTATCTTTGAAATTTAAGTGAGAGAAAATACGTACGACATATGTCTAATTTTTATGGAATATTATTATTTATGTAATAATTCTCAACGAAAGCAACAAAAAACTCCAAATATTTAGTTTCACATCATCATTTAAGCTAGAAAAACTTCAATTTTTTGAAAGCCTAATTAGGAAGGACTTGATTGAGGGGAGTATCAAGAAGGGCATCGTATTCTTCGGCTCCCATAAGCAATTCCAGAGACAACACTCCAAGCAACAGCAAGACAATAAAGGCAATAATCAACTTCACAATAAATTGGCCACTGGTATGATCGTGGTGCTTGTTGCTTTCCTTAGCAGCAGCGGCGGCTTGTTTGGCTTTTGCCTTTGCTTCTTCTTGTTCTTTTTTCTGTCTCTCCTTCTCTTGCTTCTGTCTTTCCTTTTCTTGTTTTTCCCTTTCTTTTTGTCTTTCCTTTTCTTGTTTTTCTCGTTCTTTTTCCTTCTCTTTTTCAATTTTAGCTCTCAATTTTTCATCTTCCTTTTCCTTCTCCTTCAAATCATGAGCACTCTTTTCTCCATGATGGTGATGGGGATCTCTCTAATGAATCATTATAAGCACGTGATTTCAGAAAAAAACAGTCAGTACATGATGAACGCCAGCAGATTCGGCTTTGGAGTTGGATGAAAGGAGACTTTGGTACTTTGTTGCGCTACTTCTCACACCCTGATTCAAGTACTTTTGCAAAAACGGTTAGAATTTTCCTCATAAAAGCACAATTTACTTGATCTAAATCTTTGATTTTATCATTGATGGCTGTGATTGTGCCTCCAACTTTGCTTGAACTTGTATCAGAAGGCTTTCTGGAGTGATGATGGTTGTGGTGAACAGGTTCTTTGAAGGAGCTGCTATCCTCAATCAACTTTCTTTGAATCTTAATGTTGTTGGTGGGGGATTTAATGCTCCCAGTTCTACTATGACCTCTGTTATGGGCACCTTGTTCCATAACAATATCAAATTTCTCGCTTGTGTGTCTGTTATGCTGAGTTTCGTGAGCTTCTGTTTCCCCACCGTAATTTTCGACAGTTTCAATGACAATCTTGCTGATTTGAACCTACAAGATGGTTATAAATTCCAAAAAACGAATGTTACGCTTTCATTTTTTAAAGCTTGCTTCAAGTCATCAAAAGGTGATGGAGAGCCAGATTTGGACTTGATTTTTCTTTCAGGAGTTTTGTGCAATCCAAGTTGGTTGACAAAATCTTTGCCTCCATTAATAGAAATAGATCCTGAATTTTCAATGGTGTAAAGAGTCTTTTTGGTGATGTGAGGGTCACTGATGACATAATCGTCGACAACTTCTTGATGATGGCTGACCTCTAATTTATCTCTCTTGAAAGGAGGCGAGGCAGCTGCTGAAAGTTCAGAATTTGCATAACGATCTCTTTCCTTTCTTCCAGATTCACTTGGAGTGCGGACTGTATTGGGGTAGGTTGATTGGTAATAATGTGATCCAACAGTTTGTCTTTGCTTCTTTTCGGTATTAGTCAAAGAATCAGGCTTCAAAATCTAGTTTTGTTTAGGATAAAGTTGACTGGAATCTTACAGTGTAGGCATCATTTTTGGGTTCAGCAGCTTTGTTTGAGATTTTATTGATCAAATCAGTATAGTCAGTAGAAGAATAAAGTCCTTTGGATTGTTGTTGTACGCCAGAATTCTTTGTTTCTTCACCTGCGAGACCAGCAGTTGAGCCAAAAGTTTGTTCGTAGGGGCTCTTTCCGTATTCAAAAGATTGAACTGTGTGCTTTGACTTGAGATAATCAGAGTATTTAAGGTTATCACTCGTTTTATGCTCTTCCTTTGCAAGACCCAAATTACTGAGGTCAGCACTGTAGTTGTTTGCTCCAAACGAGAGCGCAGGAGTCAGTCCGTATCTCTCTTGGAGGGTGAGTGAGGTTTTTCCAAAGTTGTTTTCAATGGCAGCACTTCTTCCAAGCAAGCTGGCGGTATTCTCGTTTAAAGCCTTGATTGTTGGGGAGGTAGTTTCTCTCTTGTAGCTTGAATAACTATAGCTTTGAGTGGTAGGTTCAGGATTTCCCAAAGATTTGCTATATTCTTCTATTTTCGCGGAAGGCTGATAAGAGTAACTGGTTGAAGCTCCATAGGTCGAAGGGAGAGTGTAGTCCTTGGAGGCATATTGGTAATTCAAGGCTGCTGATCCAAGATTGGATGCCAAGCCGGTTGTTGAGTATGCAGAGTAAGAGTTTTTATCATCTGTAGAGAATCTGCTAGAGTCAACGTGTTGATTTGGTGAACTAGATTCGATTTTTGCATGGGTTTCGTATGCGGCCCTTTGAGTAGTTGGGGTTTGGACAGTCTTTTGATATTCGGAAGTGATGTATGCACTTTCAGCCAGGTGGGAGTTCTAGAATCATTAGACGCAAATGGAGAACCAAAGTACTTCATGATGGTGAAGTCCAGATTGAGGGGTTTGTTCAGTGGGGTTTATTTTGGGGCTTTGAGAGTGGTTGAGTGACATTCTTGAAGAGATTCAGAAAAAATGAAGTTCTGTTAGGCTTTAATTTTGCAAAGATATAACTATAAAAAAAGATTGATGTGATACTTTGATATAATAATAGATCACTGATTCCATTAAATTTATTTTTCCTTAGAAAAGTCTTAATCGATTTATTTTAAGGCATTAAAACCTGAATGAAACTTATGAGGATTTTTTTCACAACATTAAACTTGGATAAATAGCTTACAAAAAAGCATGACAGGGTGGATGTGAATTGAATAAACAATATAATGATATCTCTTTTAATTTGGTATTTCAAATTTGATTTACAAAAATGAATATAATAAATAGCAAATTGCTCTTTGATATATGTAAAGAGATTAAAGGGGATTGGAGTTTTTGTAATGAGGTTGGATCATATTGAAGTGGACACCCTCCCTAGAATCAAGTTAATAAAAGAAAAAATTTCTCAGGGTACTTCATTTGTTTATGGTTCCATTTCCAAGCGTGCTTAGCATTATCGAAATGTTCCTTCATTTTCAATCTCTTCTCAATCATATTTCTCATCTCAATCTATGGATTTGTCAAACCATAATAATAAACTGATTTATCGGTACCAATCTATTTTCACGGGCAATTCTAGCGAGAGATCTCTCTTCGCTGAAACCAAGGAAGTTGTTTCTATGATGAACCTTGGCCATTGATTCTCTAAAGTATTGTCTGTATAAATGACGATACTTTCTATGTCCAAGACTATGAAGACGAGGTTAGAATTTCAGTATCAAGAAATGTCTCTTACATGGTTCCGTTGGGCAATTGGATTTCGCCAGAATCAAGGACCTTGACTTTTCTGACTTTATAACGATAGACTCTCTTTCTGGGTTTTTCTTCAGTTTCTTCCTTCTTCTTTTCGAGTTTTTCGCCATCTTCTCCTTCTTCATCCTCATCGTCTTCCTCTTCAATATCTTCGTCTTCTCCATCACTTTCCCAGTTTTCTTCATCTTCATCATCTCCAGATTCGTATTCGTAGTAGGCTTCGCCTTCCTTCAATGGTTCATCGGCGTCTCCAATGTACATCTTATTTCTCATATCCTCAAGAGACTTGGAGAAGTCGTAGAATTTATAATATTCATCAAAGTTGTCAGTCTTCATGAAGCAATGGCCTCTGTCAATCATGTGGCATTGAACAGCGTCGCCGGACTTGAAATCTCTGCAGTGGTGGTTTTCACACCAAATACAGAGGCATCCTCTGTGGATCTTTTCTCCGAGGTACTTTAGAAGGCCGTTCAAGTCCTTCAAGTACTTGATATCGCTGACGAAGAAACTATGCTTGAGTCTCATGTGAACCAAATTTCTATTTTCAGATTTAGGAAAGGGTTTTATTTTCATTTGCAGTACTCATTGACATCGGGGCTCTTTTCATTACAGAACAAGCAGACAGATTGATCTTCCATAGTAGTGATACGGATCTTTGGTTTCTTTTCTTCAGGGCTGCTAATCTCAATCTCTCCCTTTTGTGGGCTCTTGGAAGAGCTGTTGACGATATCCTGATGCTTCTTTGATTCCATATGTTGCTTGTAGGTCGCCTTGGAAGCAAAATTTTTCCTATAAATCTTAATCAGAATCATTCGAAGCTCCATACTTGCATGGATCGCATTTCAAAGCAGCTTGGGTTTCGGTACGACGGCCATCAACAATTTCTAATCAGCGATTAAGCCTTTTTTTCAAATGAAAGCTTAGTTTACCTGTCTTCTTCTTGAGGAATTGCTCTTGGGTGATGGGGGCCAGGTTGACGAGATGTCTTTTGATATTGTATCTGTGGAATTCAGATTTATAGTGCTCCTTCAAGGAATCATCACTTGGCAAGTTGATTTTACAGTTGGAACAGTACAAAGTGGACATGACTGTGTGATTCGTTTGTGGATGAAAATTAATTTTTATTTAAATCGCTCAAGTATTTATCACCAGATCCTACCGATCAATCAGAAATCCCCATTTAGTGCAAATTTTAGCCCAGATTTCTCATCCTCTTTTCATGATTATGAACTTTGAAATTGAGGGGAAAAAATGATGGATAAAATTTTTGGGTAATCTCTCTCATTGTTTCTGGAGAAAAAGAGATAGTCAGTCAACTTGTGCTTTTTATATATAAAAAAACGAATATTTGATTTTGATTTCTCGAATATTCCTTTCATAATAACTTACAAGGAAACTTTATTTAACTCTAGAAAAAAGAAAGTCTTCTTGGATCCGTTAAAATAATTATAATTCTTTTAGTTTTGAAGATGTATTGATCAGGTAATAGATAATATTTTTATTTGGCAAATTTATAGAATCAATTTTAGAAAATAGGTTTTTGATTAGTCCTCCTCATAGTTTGATTTGATCATTTTTTTGTTCTATTGGTACTGGGTCTTGTCAAAGTCCAAAGGATTGTTCCTTCTTGAGATTCCCATTAGAATGTGGGTCCTCGAGTTTTCAGAAATTTCTTTATTTTTGAGAAAAGAAAAGGTGACTTCGAAAAAAATCGAGTTCTTTTTTCTTTATTATGGGAAAAACTGAAATCTTAGAAATGACCTTAAACGGTGTTTTTGCGCCTCCTGAGAATGCATGAGCAAGAAGATTTTTTTGTCTTGTTTTCTCTAAACTTGCCTGAACTACCATGCAAAAATTGAGAAATTATTTTCCAAAAAAATCTTCGTTTTTTTGGTCTTTTGGAAAGTGGAGAAAAAACCAAAAAGAATTACAGGGATTCGAATTCTGCTTCAATCATGTGCAAGATTGTGAAAGTATTTTTGAATTAGATTTGATTCTTCCACAAAAGATTGTCCTTTGCCCAAATTTTATTGAATCAGCTCTTTATCATATTTTTGGCTTTTCATCATTTTCCCTTGGTTTTTTGCCACTTTTATTTATTTTTTTTTTTACTCTTCAAATCATTCGTTTTCCTATGGAACTTGGTATTAACATGCCTATTTTCTACAGTTTTTAAAAATCCCTCGAAAATGCTATCAAAAAAAGGCAGAAGGAGAGAAAAAAACTCTGATTTTGATTTTTCCATCTTTCCAAGGCTCAAATTAAAGTTCCGTCCAAAATCAAAATTTTGTTCTTTATTGTAGTTGAAAACGAAAGTTATCATGATGAAATATCTAAAATGTTCGAACTCTGCCACTGTTTCAAGAGTATTGTTCAATTTAATTGGTCCAATTTGATTTGAATTTTCATCTTTCCAAAACATTAAAATTTCCATAAAATTCAACAAGAAATTTTTACTCAACAATTTCAATTTCCGGAGTAGTCCAAATAATTAAAAACTCCAAGAGATAAATAAAAGCATCAGCAGCCTCATTTTTCTGAAAAATTATGATTCTTTCTGAATTTTACATCAGAAAAAATTCTTTTCAATCAAGAATCCACTTTATTCGAATGAAAATCTTGCCCTCCCGATAAAAGAATATATTTTGGAAGCTCATTCGAGTTATTCTTTAATTTTATCAACAATAAGCATAAATAATGAGAATAGAATGTAATAAGAGATTCTCTAATTATCAAAGTAGTTAAATTTGATAAAGGAGAGAGAATCGAAATAAATTAATAAAAACAATAAGGACTGCCGAAAAGCAAAGTCATATCTATCAATTGAAACTACCAAAATGAGTCTCTGCAATGCTAGAAAATCTTTAAGGAAAAGAAACCACAAAAAGTTTATTTACTGAGAAGGGAAAACTTTAATAAAGCTCATGCGTTCATCTTTTGATTCTCTCAAATTGGGATCTTCAGTAAAGTTCTCTTCTCCAGATTCTTCATAGGATTTGAGTGTGTGGCTAGAATAGAGATAAGATGGTATGTTCTCGTATTATTTATTACTCTTTGTCATGAGAAACTGAGTCTTGCTGATTAAATTTCATTGCGATGAGATTTTTCGTTTTCTCGAGAGCTTGTCCGATTTTCTGAAGATTTTTTCTGAAACTATCATTCATATTTGAGTCAGCATCATGGAAGAGATTTTTCATGTATTCTGGGAAACTGCTTTCATGTTTTTTGATTTGTTGAGGAGGATGAGAATCTGTTGAGTTGTTTACTGTGGCATCTATTTGATGGTTTAGCTTTATTAAAAAAACAATTCTCGTTACCTTGTCTAATCGTCGTTGGTTGAGTAACTCCATGGTATTGGCCAACAGAAATTTTGCTGAGCTTTTCTTTGATTTCATCGACAAAGACGTTTTCTTCAATGTCTTCTTCAGTAAAATCCTGTTCATTATTATGTTCCTCATCACCAGGATTGAAATATCGAGATTCTGATTTTGGAATATTGTTCATGCCAGCTTCTTTCAATCGGTCGTTGAGTCTTTGGACCTTGTAAATTTCATCGATTTTCTGACTGACTTGGAAAATTCCAATATTTTCTTTACTTTGGGGAGTTGCAGCGATGTATTGTGAGAGATCCAAGACTGCTTCAATTGGTGGTGGATTCTCTTCATAGGGTTCTGCAACAGGGCAAACTTCAATAGTGTCAATGGGTTGGGATAAATGCTCGCTCATATCATTGAGATAAAGAGGCTGATAAGCTTTCTTCAGTGCTATATCTCTATGTAATTGACTGCTGCTATTTGTTATATCCTCGGAGGTTTGATGAGACTTTAATTCGTGCTGTTGTTTATAAGTAAGAAGATCAAATCTTTTGGTAGGAGCAGCAGGATTTTCAGACTTGGTCTGTGTTTGCTTGATGCGAGATGGTTGCGATGTTTTCTTCTTATTACTAAGGGCAGTATAAGATGTTCCGTCATTCTCCGATGAACTATGGTTGAAAAGTAAATATTTCTGAAAAAAAAGCTGATTCATTACACTTTGGAATATCTTTGAGAAGGAGTCGCGCTGATTGGCTTGTTTTCTTTATTATAGAGTTGGCTTGGTCTTGGTTTTGCTGCTAAAATTGTTATTCAGTAAGTAAGGGTAATAATTCTCGATAGGTACCAGTCTCAGATTTTTTGGTTTCAGTTTTCAAGAGTGTTTCTTCTTTATTTTTTATCTCTTCAATTCTTGATCTGGCAGTTTTTCTTGGTTCAGTGTTGTTGAGAGAAGATGCCCCCGAAATGCTGGGTTTCTTTTTAACACTCAAGTCTCCAAACAAGGGGTGCTTTTCTTTTTTGGGCTGGGCATCCACCAAGTTTTCTGCTTTTTCTGTGAGAACCCTTTTTGTTTTTTCTGGACTGAATTGTTTTGACTTGGCTGGAGTTTTTGATTTTGTTTCCCATTTGTTTGCTTTGTTTGCTGGCTTTTTCTCTGGGATGCTCGTTTTTTCTTCGTCGATGCTAAAGAGTTCATTGGGAAGAGGAACTGCCGAAACTTTTCTTGGTGTCACTTCGCTCTTGGAATGACAGTGTGCTTTTTTCTCAGAATTGGCTGATCTGATAGGAGATTTGCTGCTTGAATTTGTGGAAACCTTTGAAACTTGGAAACTAGTTGCTTGTTCCCTCTTTTTGATTCTAGACAACGCTCCATTTATATTTTTCAATTCACCAAGCATTTCTCCATGAGTTCCCTTTGTAGCAGATGCTGCTTTTTTATGTTTGCCTAAGACTTCATCAACCAAATCCCTGAAAGGTCTTGGTGTTCTAACTTCAGCAGCAGCAGGTGATTCTTTGTAAGCGGCAGCAAACGAAGCATTGTGGCTTTGCGGAGTTGAATTGGAAGGGCTGATATCAAAGGAGAAATTCCTGGGCTTGACCATAAATTCGTTTTGAAGTGAGATTGGTCTGGGTTTTTGTTTTCTGGTCTTGACATATTTTTCAGAGTGGGTTTTGACAATCTTATCTCTTGATGCATAGTAGTTCTCCATCTTGAATTTATATTTTTGAGATGGGTCATTAAAGTCAGTGGAGAATGACATTCTGCTGCCGGTCAAAGCTTGATTTGGAGGGAAGTTTTCATGAAGAGCTTCCAAGTTGAATCCAAGGTTTGGAGCCTCATTGAGGTAAATTGCATTCTGATGTAAAAATGGTTATTAGGTCAATTGATTTGAAAAATTACCCCAGGTTGATGTTTCATCGTTGCGAAAGCTTCCACGAATCTCAGAGTGCTATTGATATTCTTGTAATCTCTGGTTGATACTCTTTTGGCCAACTTGGAGATAGTTAGGAGAGAGAGCTTGGGATGAATGAAAATTACCATTCCTCTTTTAATGTCTGTTGCCAAAATATCAAGACCAGGGCTGCTGATCCTTCTTTTATTTTCAGTTTTCGGAGATTTGAGTCTGTCAAAGGTTTTTCTAATGTCACTGTTGAATATGTCAAAAGATTATTGATTTATTACTCTAGGATAAAAGAAGTGTTGTTATTCTGGGGATTTTTCTTTGATTCATTGTCATCGTTTCTTCTTCTGCGCTCTAAAACATCATCAGCACTTTTATTTCTTTCATGTTCATTTGAAGTTTGGTTTCCCATTTATGATTTCGGATTTGTGATTGCAATATTATTTTTTGAAATTACCTCGCTAATTATGAAATTATTCGTTAGTTCAACGAATTCATATTACGATGAATGAATGATGAGATCAATTATGAAAATTCTAAAATTCAATTTTGAATCTTCCGATCAAATTTTAAACTTTATGAAATTTTTTTCGAGTTTCGTTAAAAAATCCTTCAGAAAAAAAGAATTCGGAAATTTATTTCATGAGATTTGTATTTATGATATTTGGAGGAAAAGAAAAGTTCATTTATTTATGAATAAGTGTGCATGAATGCAACTATAAAAGAAATAAATTTAGCAAAACCCTTTTTCAATAACAGGAATATATTTTCTTTAATAATATCTTTCAGTACCAACACTTGCGATATTGTCAGAAATTGTTGCATAGGGAATATTTGGAGTGTATCCACTTAATCCTGTCATATCAATATGGTGGTGATTAGTTCGGTAAGCATTTGTGGGGAAAGCATCATAAGAAGTCAAAGTTGCTCTCTTCAATGATTCACCACTATAAGCTCCAAGTGGAAGTGTGTAAGGATTGTGGTGGGAGTCAAGATTTTGATTTTGAGTTTGAGTTTGGGGAGTATACACGTAAGAAGGGACTGGTTTCTCATCATGAACAACAATGGTTTTGTTTGGGCTGAGATTGCGAATTGTATCTTGACTACGAGCAAGAGCAGCCTGGATTTTAGCATGCAAATCATCTGAGTAACCGTCATTGTTGGAGACCTTATTTTCATAAGCATGAGAATAAGTATGAGCAAAAATAGTGCTTTCGAAAGGTGCTTTCTTTATAACTTCAACTTCTTTTTGGTGATCAATGTTTTGGGTTGAGGAAAGGTTAGGACTGTGAGCGTGAGATCCAATGGAAGGAAGGCTTTGAGGTCTAAAAATGTGGGAGTAAGAACGAAGAATGCTTGAAAGTTCAGCGGGAGATTTGCGGGAGCTTTCATAATCATCAAGCATTGATTCAATGATAGTAAAAGTCAAGTCAGAGTAGTTTTGTCTCACAATTTCGAGTCTTTCTTTCAAGAGCTTTTTGTTAATAGTTCCCTGTTTATAATCATAGAGGCCTTCTGGTTGAGTGAGTGTTGCAAGAGAGAGGAGAGTGACACCTAATGAGTAGCTATCTGCCTTGAATTCGTCAAAACGAACACCATCCAAGTCATAATTCTTTTTAGCAAGTTGGGGGACAAGCTCAGGGGGAAGGAGTGTAGGAACTTCTTTAATAATTGCCAGTGCGAGACCATTCAAGCCTTTCTGACAGCTTAAAGAAGGATCAGAAAGCTTGTAAACTCCCTTTGCATTGAATATATTCAAGGGGCGAACATCTCCATGGGAAATTCCTTTGACTTGGAAATCTGAAAGAACAGTGAGAAGGTCGTCTGCAATAGTGAGAATTTCATTCTCATTAAACTGTCTTTGGGAGGAGATACGATTCTTTAGTTCAGCTTCAAGATTTTGTTCAACATATTCAATGAATAGTGAGATTTTATAATGAGTGCTGCAATAGCCGCTTTTAGTCTGGGAGTCGACTCTCATGACATTGATGAGATTTGGATGGCGGATAGGAACTCGGCTATTCAAAGAGGCTAGCTCAGCCTCAAATTCTTCTTTATTATTCGAGATGATTTCTCTGAGAACCACTGTTTCTCCAGTTGCAGAGTCTTGAATAAGCTTGACGTCTCCATAGTGAGGATCGTAGGATTTCTTGCTACTTAGAGCATTGGGGGTAAAGTTGGTCTTGGTACCAGCTTCAGGATGTGATTGTTTCTGACCCATTATTATATTTATTTGATAAAAAGATTTTTTGACAAAATTATATCATCTTAATTAAATATATAGGATCGCGGGACTAATTTTGCCAACCAAAATATAGAAATCAGTGAACTAGCGAATTTGGCTCCATTCATCCATTTTATCCATTGCCAAACCTGGTTTAATCCCATATCGCACATCCATGAAATAATTTATTCTTATTTCTTGAAATCTGTACTTGCCAAAAACTATTTTCTCTTGCTATTTATTATGAAATTTCAGAAGGATCTGGGGAAAATGGTTTTTTTAAGCAATTCAGCAAGTTTGAAGAAATCCTGAAAAGAAAAAAGACTTGACTTTGTAAGCTTTTCGTATTTTTTAGAAGACGTGTGTAATGTAATTTTTGTATCGAAAGAAGACACAATGCTGTTTGAAAAAAACAATCAGGTGACTTCAAATTTTTCAAATTAACTCTGTGGCCATCTATTTTATTCTCTAAAACCGATTTTTTTCCTTGTAGGAGCACATTAGATTGTTTGAAATTCAGTAAATTCGTAATTTCAGACAAACCCAAAAGGAGTGATTTTCTCTGTTTCTGACTGATCCCACTTCTTGGGCTCTTATTTGTCAATTTTGATAACTTCTTGATCTGAAAAGGACCAAAAACATTATTCAATAAAAAAATCCAAAGGTTTTTTATTCTCCTGATGAAACTTCTGAGATTTGAAGTTTTTTTTATCCTTTTTGGAAATTTACCGGGATTGAGATCTTGATGAATTGTGATTTCTCTCTTTAGCACAACTTAAAAAAAAATGTGACTCAATTTTAGTTTCTTCGGAATCTAAAAAATGTAAGAATTGTCGTGATTCCAAGGAATGTCAAGGAAACTGATCTTTAGGTTTCAGACAAAATTGCTAATTAAATTTGAAGAAACCCATCCTGAAGATATTGATAGAGAACTCCTGAAATCAGCCAGAAAAAATTTGCGAGATAAACGCTCTCAATCGAGAAAAGCAGATCATAAAGTTCTTTGGAGGTTTTAAGAAAAATCAGAATCAATTAATAGGGATCCCATTCCACTCATATTTTTAGGGTCGATTTTTGAATTCGCTCTTTCATCGAAAGAAGCTGAGTGGCTTTTCAAAGGAAATTTTTCAAAAGTCGTTTTCTCTTTTAAAAAAAATTATTAAAACAATTTGAGACCTTCCTTTGCTTGAAGAATTATCTTTGTATGTCTTACTTAGCGAGGGAGAAAATACAGAATTTATTTCTCCGAAATTCTGAAGATGAGGATCGAAATAATTTTAATTAGTTATTTGCTTATTATGAAAAGCAATTAGAGGAGATTTAAAAGAAATTTTTCATGTCTTTTGAGCTAGTTACACTTGAAGAAACCTCAGCGGATCTAAAGGATATCGTTGTTGCTCAGATAACTTTAGATTTTG
>Ga0182738_1002370_pt1 | contig 22424 bp, 18 predicted proteins | sample eDN5th30CBELigMG_FD_128876 | JGI IMG/M metagenome (GOLD analysis project Ga0182738, IMG submission 128876) | Enriched Miracle-Growth compost microbial communities from Emeryville, California, USA - eDNA 5th pass 30_C BE-Lig MG (version 2)... ...
ATGTTGTCAATGGAGTTGTTTAAAGATGCAGCTCTGGCATTAGGACTTTTGTGTTTGTAAGAGTAAGAGAAGGCTCTGCCTCTAGGATGTCCAGCATTGATACTATCTTGCTAAAGAAAGGTTATTCCTCAAAGATAAGGTTTGGGAGTTACGTTCACAGACTCAACTGGTTCGCCAGGGTTTTGGTCGAGTCTCTTCTTGACAAGACCCTTGACATAGCTATAGAGCTCTTCAATCTCTCCAATTTCTTCTCTAAGCCTGCCATCACTAAAAAGATTTAGAGGTTTTTGTTGGTGAACTTGTTCAATACTCCCAATCGTATTCAAGGTAAGTTTTTAATTTCTTGTTGTTAGAAGAATCTTTGTAATCGATGTCATTTTTAAGAGCTTCAAGGTTTCTTGTGACAAAGAGTTTTTGAGATCTAATAGCATCGATAGCAGTGAGGGGTGAAACCTTTTGTCTAGGTTTGCGTGGTTCAGGGTTCTTTAAGGATTAGTTAGGGGGAAATAATATAAAATTTTCTACATGTCTTTTTTGGATTTCTAAATCGCCTCTGGTGAGAGTTTCAGTCTTGACCTTTTCAACCCATTCCTGATTTTTGTGGTAGAAATTGGCAGGATCAAAGCTGGTTAGACTAGAACCTCGACCTGAGAAAGGTGAGAATGTGCAAACACTTTTTTCCTCAGCATATTGTTTCCTTTCATTTTCAGCAAGTTTTTGATTCTTTTTAATAACCCAAAGTCTGTTTCTTTCTTCAAATGAAGTCTCTCTACTGTAGAATCTCGAATAATTGTTATCCATATAGTCAGGACTAGCAGAGACAGCTCTTTGATTTTTATCTTGATTTTGATTTTTTTTGTTTTTGGTTTTATTGTTATTATTTTGTTGGTCGAAACCATTCTTTGAGAAGTTGAGTCGACTCTGGAATCCTCCAGTAGATCTCTTGACACTCAATGAGTTTTCTCTACTCAATATCTGCTTTTCTTGAGTTTGGATAACATCAAGTGATTTTTGTGGAGACAAAGGATTGTATTTGCTATTTTGTGGGATTTCACTGAAATTGATTTGAGGTCCTTTAGTCTTTGGAAGATCCTTTTCAGGTGCAGCGGCAATTTTGTTTCTGTTGTTGTTATTGGTCGTAGTGTCAGCAACAGCGGCGGAATATTGTCTATGGCTTGCAGCAGCTTGAGAAGGATTTCCGTTTGCATTTCTTTTGTTGATTGTGCTTCTAAGATTCAAGGTTTCGACCTTAATTTTAGAATCAGTTGCTTTTCGAGAGAGTCTTTCGTCTTCTTGGGAATATTCGCTGGAAATTGATTGTTTCAACTTGTTAGCTCTTTGCAACTGCGAGTACGAGGAACCACCACCTTGCTTTGAAGGAGTTGGGGCATTTGAATTTTCAGTCGTATGCTCATATCCAGGATCTGTTACCAGAGGAGTATTGAGCTTGGAGGAATACGAGTTATTGTTTGCTTTAAGATTTTGTCTACTCTGAGAGCTATAACGAGGCTCATTTGATTCTGAGTCTCTCGGGTTGGTTTTAGCAGAAGATCTAAGTTGCTGTTCAGCTTTTTTGGAAGCAGGAGCTCCTCTTTCTTCAGAACCATCAGTTTTAACAAGAGCCTTTTCAATATTTTCCATTCTTTGGAGGATGCTTTCTCTCGCAATCTGAATAGGATCTTTATCAACAACTTGTTCTTTAGAGGCATCTTGTTGTCTATGAGAATTTTGTTTGGAGTTGGCATTAACATGAGCATTATTAGCACTGGCGTTGGGATTAACATGAACAGTCGCCTTTAATTTTAACTCAGAAACCTTTTTCTTTGGTTGAGTCTTTTCAATTTTCTCTTCTAATCACGAATGAATAAGTAGATTAAATATTTCTATACCTGTCATGACAGTAGCAGCAGTCGTTGGAGTAGGATTTGTTTGTTCATTTTTTGGTGATAATTGATTACGGGGTTGGGGATTGCTTTTCTTGATAGCTCTATCTCTAGCAGGAGCTGTAACATCTTTATGTTGTGAATGTGCATCACTTTGGGTTTCTGAAGGAGGAGGAGGATTGAATTTCTTTTTAGTAGCTGGGATTTGTTCGCGTGTCATCATCTGAATAGGTTGACTTGAAGTTGGGTGACTCTGTTGATCTTTTGGGGGGAAAAATTAAAGGAAAGTTTTAAAAAATAAAGGGTACTTTTTGGTGTGCTTTGGACAATTTTTTTCTTGTTTTTACTGATTTTTTGGATGCTTTTTTGAATATCATTTTTTCTTTGTTCGTACAAACTGGCTGCTTGTTCTTCACTCATTCTAGAGAGACGAAGTTCACTAAGTTCACTTTTGCCAATTTCGAAATGGGTGGGTGTCTCTTGCTTTCCGATTTTTTCAAAAGAATGTTTGCTAATAATGAATAACTATTTGAATGAAAAGTCATATTTACAAGTTATTGACATTTTCTTGAGAGAAGTTAGGATGAGATTGATTCGCTCCTCCTCTATCGGAGCCTTGATGATGGGAATCATTGAGTTCATTTCTTGTTTGGTTATTTTCTCTTTTGGAATAGACACTGAGGACCTGAGAAATTTCTTCTTTATCGTTATTCTCCAAAGAGTTTTCTTCATCATGGTTTTGAGAACCTGGATGATTATTGTGATTATTGACAAGGTATGGCTTGGTGTTTTTGACGGGAGAGTTTTCATATTTCTTTTGAGGGACTTGATGAGGATGGTAACTATGTGAAGAGGCCTCTTGTGACTGAGAGTTTTGAGACTGACCCTGGCTGATGTCCAGATTAAAGTTGTGCTTTTTAGAAGATGGTTTTTCTAACCCTTGATAACCAGAATTAGTTGGATAGAACGGATTGTGGTGGTGGATATTTTGGCTATTCTTCAGAGAAGGATTTTCATGTGAAAGAGGGCTCTCATTGCCTCTTTGTCTCTGAGCATTAGCAGACTCTTCTCTATAATCTTTCTCAGAATTTATCGATTGTGAATGATGAACACCAGATTGTTGTTGTCCTCGAGATTGTTGTTTTTGTGACTGGTGCTCTCTATGAGAATTCTGAGAATAAGAAGCAGCTTCTCCTTCTTCTTCTTCTTCTTCATGACCTTCCTGCTCTTCCTGTTCGGTATGTTGTTTTTGGTGTTTTTTGGATTTTTGTGACTTCTTTTTATTTTGAACTGGTTTCTGAGTGCCAATATTTGATCCTTGGAAATACTCACTTTCATGCTCTAAACCAGAATTTTGAGTCGAATTTTGGATGCTATCCTCATTATTATTCTCAACCTTTCTAGCATTTGTGCCTTTTTTATTTTGACCCATTTGTCTGGACAAAGATTCCCGAGATGCTTCAACCTCAAAATTAGGTTGACTTGGTTCTTGGTTATTCAAAATTTTTTGAGCTCTACGGTTTTTCTCTGCAACGCTACCTTGGCTGAGTTGATAATTTTCAGTTTCATCATCTTGATCGTCTTGTGTAACATGGGTAGAGGGATTTTTTACAGGAGAAGTTGTTGGACCTGAATTGAGTTGGTTTCTCAGATCTCCAGAGGCGGCATAAGGCTGATTTTTAAAGTCTCCAGTTTCTTCAAGACTTTTATTGTTATGGGAGTAAGAATCTTGAGGTCGAGTAAGAGATTGGTTGAAGGAAGCAGATGATGCTTGGAGCTGATCAGCGAGGTTGGCTTCATCAGAGCTGCTCTGCTTCAGGACTTCAAATGTGACCTCAACTTCTTGTTCACTTTTTTCTTGGGTTTGAGTATTGTTTTGATTATTCAAATCAGAGGTTTGCCCTTCATGATGAGATTCCTCTTCAAGGGTGGGTTGAAGTTCGTCATTATTGGCATTATTATTTCTCTTTTTCTCTTGTCTTTTAGCCTTTTTCTTATTTTCCCTTTGACTACTCTCATTATTCTCTGATTGTTGGTAATAATTGTCAGAGTCTGATTTTGGTTGTTGGGAATTATTTTTGGAGAGAGAGTTGGAGTTTTCAGATACTGGTTTTTCAACTGAAATTTCCGAATTATTTTGAGATTTTTGAGGAGAGGCCTTTGTGGTTCTTTTATAGGGACTTTGTTGTTTTGTGGATGTTTCAGCTGGCTCAGGTTTTGCTGCTGTAAACATAGTTTGCAAAATGGTCACATTAGCCTTGCTTGCGGAACTCTCTAATTCGTTTAACCTTCTTTCGAGCTCTTCAATGCCAGTTTTTGTTTCATCTAATGAGAATGATTAGGAAAGAAAAGAATCAGCTGAATACATTGATTTGCTTGTATATCAGAACCACTAAACGATTTTTGGGTTGGGATTGGTTGAGACGTTATAAATTGGTTATTTTGGTTGAGATAGCTTGCAGTTGTGATATTTTTGGAGGTGACTGACATGGATGTTGAGTTAGTTGCAGCTTGTTTAAAGGTGTCTCTAAAATGAAGAGAATCATCTATGAGATGTTATTATTAAGAACAATTAATGTGAACTAACCTGCTGCGCCGAATTTTTTCTGGTCGTCTTGAATTCTTGATTGAAGTTGAGATCTGCTTTGACTAGAGTTTTTAGGGTATGTTTGAAAAGGTTGGTTACCTGTCCTGAGAGATATCACTTAACGGCTTGAGAGTGCCAGAGTCTTCATTATTGTTGGCATTTTTTGAAAGATTGGAGGCAGCTGTGTTTGGATCAACGGAGCCAGAGCTTCGATCGTTCTGATGTGACTTCCTTTGGTTGACTGATGAGAGGTTATTTAACATTGGAGTCCCGAAATCCGGTAGTTTTAAAATGTGTAGATATGTTATTAAAACTTTATTTTTTGAGTTCTTTTGTTTAACTACGTTGCAATTTTAGTTGACTATTCGTTGGAATTGGGAATTGGGACTTGGGATTTTTTTATCTTCAATTGAATAATTGATATAGGGATCTCAAAAATAAATATTGAGATAAACAAAATACTTTTGAATATGAATACAACTAATACCTATTATTTTAATTTATAGAGGAGATGAGAGGGAAGAAAAGGGAAACAAGTGAGCAAAAATTCCTTTTCTTAAAAATCTACATTCTCTAAGTTTCCTAATCTTTTTTCGAGATCTTCAAAGAAGCCAGCATATTTTTGGATTTCTTCATTTTTAGCATTAAGTTTTTTCATCATTTTGACCTTTAAATCTTTGAATCTTTCATTGACTTCAACAAGGACTTCAGCTCTAACATCAGGTTTTTTATCAAGTTCTTTCATGAGTTTTGCCACCTTTTTCAGAAGAACTTCATTTGACTATGAAAAATTGAAAAGATTATTTTTTTGAATAGAGAGAGAAATTACCTGTCGCATGAAATTATTGAAGTTTTCAAGGAAAAGTATTTTGTTGTTCAATAATTCAATTTTATTAAAAGTAATTTCTGAAACTCGAGAGAAAAGAGTTTGATTTCTTTTTTCTCTTTCTTCAATATAATTATAGACTGGTAGAACTGCATTTTGGAGGAGTTTCATATTTTTTGGATGATAATTCTTGGATCGTTAACATTATCAACAAAAAAAACTTTACCTCTTGTAAATTTTCTTGGTTTTGGTTTTGAGTTTTAGTTTGAACCTTTTTTTTATAGCCTGAAGGTCCATTCTCAGAGTTTTGGTCTTGAACTTGAAGAACGGGAGGGGAGGAAGAATTACTGCTTGTTGCAATTGTGAGGTCACTCTGGAGCTGTTGAATAATTTTGACAAAGTTATCAATTTCATTTTTATGCTTTTCATTCAGTTCATTGAGATATTTTGAGGTTCTAGTTTTGATAAAAGCGAGTTCTTCCTCGAGATTTTTAATTTGAGTCTCAAGCCTGATGTTTTCTTTGGATCGCAGATCGAGTTCTGCGGCAAGTTTTTTATTTTCAGACTCAAGAGTTGAAATTTGGTCAACAAACGATGAATCGGATGGCATGCTCAGGTTGAGATTTTTGGAGAAACTGGTTGAAATATTAAGTGAAAGCTCATCTTTCTGTGCTGAAGGAAGGAATTCAGGGGATACTTCTTTTTCTTGAAGTTGTTTTAATTGCTTAGAGTTTAGGTTATAATGTAAATTGAAGGGAGAGTTACATGATAGACCATTCGATGGAACAGTGTTTCGAGGTTATAACTTTGTTTTCTGATGTTATTCAAGAGTTGTATGATATTGAGACTTTGTTGGTAGTTAGGGTGGATAGGACGCAAGTTTGCAAAAAGCATGACTTTGGAATCATATTTGAAATCTTTGGATAATTGAGCAAAGAATTTTTCCTTATAAAGATGATTATCTTTTTCATTAGATAAGAGCGATTGCAAGATTTTGAGAGGTGGAATGAGATTTTCTGTGAGAGAATTCTTATCCTCTTTTTCGACATTTTTTTCAAAAGGATTGGGGAAATCAAAGAGAGTGATGGTGCTTTGATGGTTTTTGGATTTTTCTTTGGAGTCAGAGAGTTTGATTTTATAGCAAATATAATCGACGGAAGTTTTTTTGTGAAGAATTTGTGATTTGAGATTGGACAAGATTTTTTTGAAGCAAGTGATATTTTCGATTTTTTGTTTTTTAACTTCTTTTGTGGAGCTGTAAGATTTGCATTCAGGGGAGAGGAGATCATAGAATTTATTCCCAACTGCAAGGTAAGAGGACATTTCTATGCAATCAAATTCAGTGTTTTTTTCAAAAAGTTTGGAGGGAGTGGATGAGTTTGAATTTTTGTTCTGGAAGATTTGATTCAACATGAGAGGAAGGACGCCAACTTTTAAGTTTTTCATGGAAGTTTCATCAAAGCTTCTTTTTTGGAAGATTTCTTCTTGACATTGCAAATTGATAATGGTATCTGATTTGGCGACATTAAAGACAATAATATTCTTTCTTTTTTTCGAAAGAGAAGAACACTTTTTCTCAAACATTTCCTCGAATATTTTGTAATCAGAAGCTTCATGATTGAAGACCTTGTCAAATTTGTAGATCTGAAGTTCTGTTTTATCAATTAAATCTTGAAGTTTATTTTTGGTGGCTTGAATTTCATCGTCTCTTTGGAATTGTTGGCTTTGGCTGTTGATTTCATTGCCTTCTTTAGCAGCTTCAGGACTATGCATCAGTTTGTCTCTTTTCTGAAAGACAATGTTTTTTGAAACCTCAGATAGTTTTGTCTCTATGATGAATAAATAAAAAATCCGTGATGGAGAGGTTGTTACCAAATTTCACCTCTATTTCATTATCTCCAAGTCTCCTCAAACACTCTTGGTATTGATCGTCATAGGGCTCCTTTAAAATCCTTGCACAAACTCGAATATGAGAAAAGAACGCTTTTTTCATGATTTTTAAATTTAAATATACTATTTGCTCAAAATTTTGATGTGTTTTATTGAGATGTATTTATTGAGATTCTTATGAATAATTGATTCACTGGAGATGAGCTGAGTTTAAAAATTCTCTCTCTCTCTTGTTCAAATTTTGGATAATCTTCTTCCGTTTCATTTGATTTGATTTGATTTCAAAAAAAAACATGAAAAATTTTTTGGAGAAGATCATGAAAAAGTTTTTCCAAAGCACTTCTTCTCACAAGAGGAAGAGAAAGAATGCTCAAATAAAATAAAAATTATTCTCCTAATTTAGCTGTTTGTGATGAGTTCAAACTGTGATTAAGTCTTTGATGTTAATATTAAAAATTTTGAAATTTAAATTTTTCAATGCATAACAGCACTGAATTTGCTTATAAGGAAGAAGCAATCCCTCTCGTTTCGCTTGATCCAAAGACAAACAGTAAGAAGTGAATGATGTTGGTGAGCTAATTTTGATAGAATTTGTGATCAATGAGGATGCTATGAGTTTTCTGAACTCATTGAAAGGTGCAATCGGAGTCATTGGAGTGGCTGGAATGTACAGAACAGGAAAGTCATACTTGTTGAACCGAATGTTGTTGGATCGATCGACAGGTTTCGGAGTCGGCCCAAGCATTAACCCATGCACAAAAGTACGAAGAAAAGTCGTCATTATTCGTTAATATAATAGGGTATTTGGATTTGGGGAACCCCGATTAGAGGAAGAACGGCTGATGGAGATCCAATTGATGTCCTCGTGGTGGATTCTGAAGGTATCGGAGCTCTGGATGAAGATTCAACTCACGACAGCAGAATTTTCTCTTTGGCTGTTTTGCTGAGTTCATGTTTCTTGTATAACAGCACTGGAAGTATAGATGAGAATGCAATCCAAAATCTTTCTTTGATTGTGAACTTGACCAAAAATATTCACATCAAGAGTCACGCTGGAAGTGGTGAAGAACCAGATTCAGAAGACTATGCTAAATATTTCCCAACTTTTGCTTGGATTGTTCGTGACTTTACTCTCCAACTTGTTGATTCTGAAGGAGAACCTATCTCTGCAAAAGTAAGAATTGGATTTTCGCTCGGAAGCGCTAATCCATATCATAGGAATATCTTGAGAGATCATTGGCAACTCAGAAAGGATTTTCAGATGGAATTGAGCAAAAGAATCGCATTAGAAGATTGTTGACTAGTTTCTTTAAGGAGAGAGAATGTTTCACATTGGTGAGACCTTTGACAAACGAAGAGAATCTTCAAAATTTGGAAGAGATGGATATTGATCAGTTAAGACCCGAGTTTTCAAGCCAGATCATCAACCTTCGTCGCTTTTTGTTGAACAGAATAAAGCCCAAGACAATGAACAACAAAGTTTTGAGCGGACCCATGTATGCTGAGCTTGTGTCAGCTTATATTGAAGCCATCAACGAAGGAGCTGTTCCAAATATCGAGAACGCTTGGTCATATGTTTGCAAGAATGAATGCATGAAGGCAATGGCTGAGGGAATGGATATCTACGACGCTTTGGCTAGAGATATAACAAATAACAAGATTCCTATTCCCCTTGATGAATTGAAGAACTATCACAAGTCAGGAAAGGAAAAGGCTATGGCATTGTTCAAGAAGAAGGCTATTGGCGATGCTTCTGAAGAATTTATGCATGAGTTGGTAAAGCGAATAAAGACCAAGTACTCAAATCTCAAGAGCGAGAATGAAGCCGAATTTAACGTATGACTAGCTTGATTTTGAATTAAAGTCTAATTTCATTTCTGATTAGAGAATTGCTGGAACATTTATAAGTAGAGAATACAGTGCAATTGAAAGAAAGCTCAAGAGCAATGAGTACAAGTCTTTTAACGATTTTGAGAGAGAATTGAAATTATTCCAATCATTTTTCCTTGAAAGCGGACCCAGTGGACCAAACAAAAGGTTATTTTTGATTGAGTTTTTGCAGAAGGCTTTGAACGATGGAGCAAACGTTTTCATCAAGAATATGCACCAAGAAATTGGATTACAAAGAATGATCTCTCAGGATATGCAAAAGAAGTTGGAACAAGAGATTAATGAATTGAAGAATGATAATTCAAAGGAGAAGCAATTCTTGATGTCAAAGGTTTCACAGTTGGAGTATGAGAGATCTGAGCTGGAAATCAGAGAAAACAATTTGAAGGAGTCTTTGAACCAAATCAAGGAAGACAAGGAGAAGTTTGAGAAGGAGCTTAGAAGTGAATGGCAAGCTGAAAAAGAGGCAAATCAAAAGATCATTGAAGAACTTCGATCCAGACTTTTGCAATCAGAAGAGAATATCAAGGAATCTGAAAGAAAGATATATTTGAACGACTCTGAATATGAAAAGCAACAAGCTTTGTTGCACCAAAAGATCCAATACTATGAAAAATCATTGGAAGAACTCTCAAAGAAAGAAAAGGATCTTTCTACCGAAATCAAGAACTCGAAGAAGGACCATTTAAATCAGATAAGAGAAAACTCTACAAAGTTTGAAACTCAAAATAAAGCCCTTCATGCCAAAGTCGACCAACTTGAAGAAAGAATTGCTGAATTAGACGTACGAGATGTTTTTTTTCTGATAGATTAAATTTTTATTTAGGAGGAGCTTCTTCAAAGAGCTCAAAAGTATGAGATGGATAGAAGAAAATGGGAGGAAAGCGAGCAAAACTTTACAAGAAATTTGGATGATGCTCAAAATATGATTAACAATCTGCAACAAAGTCTGGCTGAAGCTCAAGACAGTCAAACCAAGACAATTGATAATTACAGAGAAGATTCTGAAAAGAATATTAAAGATATGAGCGAGAAAATCAGAACTCTCGAACAAGGATTAAAACAAAAAGATGAAATGGTAATTTGAGTTCACGTGACCGAAGTTATTAATATATTTCGATAGTTTAAATCCGCAAAGGGATCATTTGAGAAGGAGAAGGCTGTGATGTATCAAAAGATTGAATTTTTGGAATTACAGTTGAATGAAGCAAAGAACCAAAATAGCGAGATTAAGAGAGCATATGAAGCAACTTTGCAATGCTTTGAAGGAACCTCACAATTGGGCTCAGGAGATGATGTCAAGCAACTCGAAGAATTGAAGGATACTCATCGTAGCGAGATTAGACAATTGGAGAGCGAATTTGAAAATATTAGAAAGAGACTGAACCAACAAATTGAGCAATTGACAGAAAAGAACAATGAATTGGAACTGAACTCTCAATTTAAGGCATCTGATATGATGAAGGAGATTGAAAGTCTCAGAGATGAGCTTGAACAATCAGAACAACAAAGAAAGGTTTTGATTGATCAGAACAAAGCTCTTGAAGGTCAAAAGGCCAAGTTGTTTAAGGAGGCCGAGGAAAGATATGGACAAAGAATGAAGAATATGGAGTATGAACTGGAAGAGCAAAAGGCAAAGCTGGAGCAAGAGCTTCACGATATTAACGCCAAAAACGAAGAAAGTTTGTCTCAGTTGAGAAACTTCTACGAAATCGAGAAAGAAAGGCTCGAAAGAAGAATTACTGAAGAAAAGGACAAATCGGAGAAGAAGGTCGCAAATTTAGCAGAAGAATATGAGTCAAGAATCAAGGAAGACCAAGCCTTGCACGAAGAAGAAATAGAAAACTTAAAGGACGACTTGAGAGAAGTGGAAATGCACACCTCAAGCATGCAACAACAATATGAACACGAATTGATGTTGAGACAGCAAACAATTGAAACGCTCGAGAAATATTTGAGGGAATCTAAGGAGAACTTTGCCATGATCCAAGCAACCAATTCCAGTGCACTTGAAACTCATTTGAATAATTTCGCCCAAGAAAGATCTCAATTGATTTCCAAGATCGAAGTGTTGACCCAAGAAGTTTCCAAAAAGGATCGAGAAATCTTTGCTTTAAGTCAAACCAAAGAGCATTTGGAAGTGAACTCAATGAAGAAAGAAGCTATGTTGGAAAGAACTCGTAAAGAGCTCGCTGACGAAAAGAACTCCTTAAACGATGCTCTCGAAGTCTCAAGGACCAAGTAATATTGCCGGGATAAGTGAATTTGATTTTAATCTTTTAAAAATAGGCTTCAAAAATTGAGTGATGAATATCTTGAAAAGAAAGTTGAATTTAACAGAGAATTGGCTTTAAGCAAGCAACAAGTAAGGGACAAAGGGTTTATAAATAACTTATTCTAGAACGAATTTTTGAACAAAAAGATTGAGGAACTCCAAAGACAAGTTGATGATGTCATGAAGAGATATGAGGAGAAATTAAGTAAAAACGGGATTTATGAACTTCACTCACTCCATCTCTTTAGGAGCACAAAAGGAAGAATATCAACAAGAATACAGTGAAAAGGTTGAGAGATTAAATGAAGAGAAGATGGTGATTCAAAACAGTCTTGAGAAGGCAAAGAAGACTTTGAAGGACATTGAAGCAACTTATAACAAGCAACTTTCTCAACTTGGAAAAGAAAAGGCTTTGGTTCAAGAAAAGTTGATTGCACTCGAAAACAGAATGGGTGAAACCGACCAAAGATTATTGAGCGACAACCAAAACTACGCAAAGCAAATTGGACAACTGAAGGAGAACTTTGTGTCCGAGAAGAAGTTGCTCATGTCCGAGGTTGAAAGATACAAGAGCCAATACTTGCAATTGGAGCAGGACCACAGTGAAGTTGTGTCCAATTACGAAAGAGACAAAGCTCTATGGAAAGGAAAGTTCCATTTCTTGGAGCAACAAAGAGAACAAGCCAAGAACGATTTGGCTGATGCTCAAAAGAAGTTCGAGCTCACTTTGGCTCAGCTCCAGAAATACAGAAGAGCTGATAAGGAAGAGAATGAGAACACTCAGAATGCTTTGATTGCCTCAATTGAAAAGAGATATCAAGGCCAAATTCAAGAACTCTGTGAGGCACACCAACAAAAGGTGCAAGAACTCGAGGAGAAGGGAAGAAAGCTCGAGAAGGATTTGAAGAACGCCAATGACAAGATGTTGGTTGAAAACTACGGCAAGCTCGGCAACCAGAACTTTATTGAGAAGAAGATCAATGAGATGGTTGAGAATGAAAAGAGACTCCAGAACGAATTGGAGGGCGTCAAGTTAGACAGAGATGCCAAAGTTCTCGAATACCAGAAGCAATTAGATAAAGAAAGAGAAGCGTTCAAGGTGAAGTTGACCGAAATTGAGCAGAAATTCAGAGAATCTGAGAGCAAGAGAAGCACATTTGTGTTTGAACATGAGAAGCAAAGAGCTAAATGGAATCTTGAAAAGGACCATTTGTTGAATCAAAAGAACGACTTGCAAGAGATGGTTGCCAAATTAGAGATGAAGAAAGAAAAGTTGTTGAGAGAAAATGAAAAATTGAAGAATGACACCAAAGTCAGCAGAAGAAGTGTTGTTCTTGGCAGCGGATTTATGAGCACAAATTTGTTGACTCAAAAGAGTACCAATACCGCTAGCAAAATGAAACCAGCAAGCCCTGGTGACTCTAGAGGTTCAACAAGAAGTATCGATAAAACCGGAACCGAAATCAGCAACGGCAGTAAACAATTTGAAGGAAGTGGCATGGGATACCTGGGAATGAAGACAGGATCAACTATTATAACTTCTGAAGATGAAGCATAATAAAGGAATTCCACATTTTTGGTAGAAAAGACTTATATTATTTTGATTAATATTATGACATTATTGAAAATATATTTATATATAAATAGAAAGCATTATATAATAAAGCTCACTCACTCATTCAGTCAAATTTTCATTGTATGTTTTGTATTATGTGTCAAAAATTAATCATTTGACGATTATACATATCCTACTATAAACAAGAAAATTCTCTCGGTCATAGTTATGTCGTGAAATTCTCTTTCAGATGAATTTTTTTCGGGATAAGATAACCAAAAATTAAATTTTATTTGAACAGAAAAGATAGAGGAGGAGATGTTTACAAGATTAGCAAGATTACCAAAGGTGAATCAAATTCAAAGGATTCTCGGAAGACAAAATGTTTGTGCATCATCTTTGACGTTTTCGCCAGTTAAAAACTTTACAATCAAAAAGAAGTCAAGCAAAATTTGGATGAATGAGCATGTGAATGATGAGTACGTAAAGAAAGCAAAGATGGTATAGTGATTTTGTATTTTTGAGCTCATCAAGTTAGTTTAATTACAGAAGTAGAGCTGCGTTCAAGTTGATTGAAATAAATCACAGATATAATGTGCTTAAACCTGGATATAAAGTTCTGGATCTTGGTTGCGCTCCTGGAGGGTGGACTCAGATTGCTGTTGAAAAGGTGAATTCAACAGGAAGTAAACCTCTTGTGCTTTCTATCGATAGAGATATAATGGCTCAAGTAAAAAGTTAGAATAGAATTTTTGACTAATGTCCGAAATTAAGCTTCCTGGATCATATTTTATACAAGGAGATATCGAAGATGAGATTACGAGAATAAAAGTTAAGGAGTTTTTCAATTACGAGAATGTCGATGTGGTATGAAATGAGATGGTTAAATCAAAAGCGAATGAACTCCTGTTAGGTTTTATCTGACATGGCACCTAACTTCAGTGGTGACAGGGATATGGATCATATGGAAATATCAGTTTTGAACGCTTTGACTTTAAAAGTTTGTTTCCATAATTTAAGAACAGGAGGAAGTTTATTGATGAAATCTTTGAATGGTGCTGTTGAAAAATCGTTCTTCGTAACATAATTTCGAGAGAATTTATGATTTATTTTTTTTAGAATTTTTATAAAAACTTTTTCAAGAATTTCCAAAGAATCAAGCCAAGCGCTTCAAGATCACGTTCAAGTGAAATTTTTTACTTAGGAACTGGATTCAAGCTTAATGAAAATTACCAAAAATTATTAAAAGCACAAGAGCAAATTGTAATCCCAGCGTTATTCTCACATTATCTCAATTAAATAGAAACAAGGAAAGCCATTTACACCTGAGGATATGGAAAAAAGTGGAGTGGACGTTCAAGGTCTCAAAGACTTTTTTGTCCAATTATTGGGCAAGTGTGATGAATTGGGAATTCCAAGTTTGAGAAGTTTATTTTTATTATTTTTAAACTTTCACTTTAGTTACAAATGAAGTTCAAGTTGAATTGGATAAGTTGGGAATCACTTATGAGAGTGATCCTTCAAAGAAGAATAGATTAAAGGACGTTGAATTCCGTGATATTGTCACCGAAGCATATGAAAAAGAGAATAAATTGAAATTTTCTTTTGTAAAGAAAGTTCCAAACAATTTGAAGGAAATGTTTGAAATGCAAAAAGAGAGTGATAAAGAATTTGACAAGATGATGGGATTAAACGGCGAAGAGAAAGATGATGGCCTTTTTATGTCAGATGATGATGATAAAGACGTGGACTTTGAAAAGATGGATTCATTGGCAGACATTGACGCGATTCCAGAACACTTGTTTGAAGAAGAAACGAAAGAAAGTTCTCATTTAAAACAAATGAGAGAAGAACAAATGGCATATATTAAAAGCTTTGAAAAAGGTATTCAAAAAAATCCTAATGATGGAAGCTCTAAAACTTTTTTCCTAGAATTTGATTTTGAGAAGAATTATCAAACATTTAGAAAAGAGAATGCGGGATTAGAAGAATTACTTGAGAAAAACCCCGAAGAATTTAAAGCGCGATATATGAAAGACTTGCAAAATGAAGAGTTTAATGAAGAACTCGATGAAGTCTCAAAATGTAAAACTACTTGAGTTGAACAAATATTTAATCTTTAAAAATAGTCTTCACTTTCTATGAAGGAAGAATGGAAAAAGACAAGGCAAAAATTATTCGCCAAAATCGTAAGGAGACAAAAGATTATCAACAAAGAAGTATGAAAACAGATGATTTCTGGAATAAAAATTAATTCTAAATAATAATAAATTGAATTGAATTCTCTGTATTTTATCTATTATCTCAATGATAGCTTTTGGTTTTTTTCATACAAGAAATGTATATATTTTTATGTGATATTTCTGAAAAACATGACATAATAGAGAAAAATCAATAAACTTTATATACTGTGGAATTCATGTTCAACCTTTTGATAATAAAATTTATTAAAAGCTTAAAATCAAAGGATAAAGAAAATCAAGGATGGAATTACGGCAAAGAGACAAGATGTTGAGTAAGTTTGCGACAGTTTTCGATACATAAACTTGTTCAAGGCACTTCAGATAGCGCACCTGAGTCTGCTTATATGAAATTCAAGGATCCTGAAGATATTGAGACTGAACAGAAAAGAGTACCATATGTCTTGTTGAATAAAGTTATATAATTCAAAAAAGACCAAGCCTCCGAAGAAGGGTTGTTTTAACAGATTATTTGGGAAAAAAGAACATCTGGGGAGAGAGATTATGTTTAATGGAAGAGTTGAGCCAAAGATTGAAGTTGCGAACTTGATAAGAAATCAAAAGTACAACGTGTTGACATTTTTCCCTGTAGTTCTGTACAATCAGTTTAAATTTTTTGCAAACTTGTTTTTCTTGTTGAATGCTTTATCTCAATTGATCCCAATACTCCAAACAGGTATCTATTGAGAAATTGACTTGGGTCTAATGAAATAAAAGGATACTTTATTACTTATATTGGTCCATTGGGGCTGGTTCTGACACTAACCATGCTTAAAGAAGCCTATGATGATTGGGAGAGATATAAACGTGATAAAGAAGCTAATAGCGCAAAATACAAGTAAAAAGAATTTTGGGAAAAGATGAAATGAATAACTGGGATTAGATGTTTGAAAGGAGGTCGCTTTGAGCTTGTAAAAAGCGCAGCTTTAAAAGTAGGAGATATCATTGAAGTGAATGCAAATCAACGTATCCCTGCTGATTTGGTCCTCTTACATTCAACGTAACAACAAAATAGTGAATAATCTTTTTTTTAATAAATTCCCAAGGGAACCAAATGGAACAATATTTTTGAGAACAGATCAACTCGATGGAGAAACTGATTGGAAGATTCGAAAATCAATAAGATTTACACAAGAATATTTGTCGAATAATCAACAATGGAAAGACTTGGAAAGTGCAAAAGTGATTGCGAACGCACCTATCGAGAATATATACCAATTTGAAGGGCTTTTCGAAGTGCTGGACAGGAGCAACAATAAAATGCATAGAGAACCATTAACACTTGAGAACACTTTATGGGGAAGTACAGTGTTGGCAACCGGAAAGATTTATGCAATGGTGATCTACACCGGTGCTGAAATGAGAGTGGTGATGAACTCAAGAGAGCCTCGTTCAAAGGTTGGAAAGTTGGACCAGGAGGTAAATTTCTTGTCCAAGGTTTTGTTTGGGGTGATGGTGGGCTTATCACTATTTTTGGTTGTTTTGGGTGGCTTCGCTGGAAGATGGTACATTCATTTCTTTAGATTTATCATTCTATTATCTGCGATTATCCCAATCAGTATGAGAGTAAATTTGGATTTTGCAAAGCTCTTTTACTCCTCTCAAATCAATGGAGACAAAAATATTGAAGGAACTTTGGCTAGAAACCGAAATATCCCCGAAGACCTGGGAAGAATCCAATTCCTATTGACTGATAAAACCGGAACTATCACGCAAAACCATATGATTTTCAAGAAGCTATCCTTGGAAAATGGGTTATATACACCAGATACTTTGAATGAGATAAAGCGTATGCTTAAGAGGAATTGCGACAAATACAAGATGCCACTGAATGATGTAACAAAGAGAGAAAAGGACTGCGTCATGAGAGATGTGATTACTGCTTTGATTTTGTGCCATAATGTGACCCCTGTGATGGAAGAGGGGGTCAAGACTTTTCAGGCATCAAGTCCAGATGAGATTGCCTTGGTTCAGATTGCTGAGAGCCTCAACATGAAATTGTTGGAAAGGGATCAGAACACAATAAAAATTGAGAATGCCGCAGGTACGATGGAATCATACCGTATATTGGCCAACTTTCCATTTTCAAGTGAGAGCAAGAGGATGGGTATTATTCTCCAGAATTTTGAAAACGAACAAATAGTTTTTTATTTGAAGGGAGCTGATACAATAATGAAGGATAAAGTACCCCAAAAACAGAGAGGATTTTTATTGGACGAGTGCGAATCGCTTGCTCGTGAAGGTTTGAGAACATTGGTGATAGCTCAAAAGGTTTTATCATTAGAAGATTTCCAGGTTTGGAAGGGAAAGTATGATGATGCTTGCCAGAGTCTCAGCAATAGAGAAGGCAAGATTCGACAAGTGATTGAATCTTTAGAGACAAATATGAGACTTTTGGGAATAACTGGGGTTGAAGATAAACTTCAAGAGGATATTTGTGAGACTTTGGAGAACCTGAGAAACGCGGGTATTCAAGTCTGGATGCTCACAGGAGACAAGATCGAGACGGCAACCTGTATAGCAATCAGTGCTGGAATAAAATCTCAAAAGCAGGAGATATTTTTAATGAAAGACTTGACTGATCCAGTTGAGATTAAGGGCAAACTTTTGCAGTTTGGAACAATGTATGATAAAGTTCTAGTGATGGATGGGGTAACACTGGCGGTTGCGCTCGAAGATTGCTATGATATATTTTTTGATTCTGCAACCAAGGCTCCAGCTGTCGTGCTTTGCCGCTGTTCCCCGACCCAGAAGGCTGCTGTGACTGAAGGAGTAAAAAAGAAAACGAAAAAGACGACTTGTGCGATAGGAGATGGAGGTAATGATGTTGGTATGATCCAGGCTGCTGATGTTGGAATTGGTATTGAAGGAAAAGAAGGCAAGCAGGCAGCTTTGGCAGCTGATTATTCAATCTTAAAGTTTAAATACTTGAACAGGCTTTTACTTTGGCATGGAAGACTTTCATATAAAAGATCTGCAGTTTTGGCTAATTTTGTGATTCACAGAGGCCTCATCATCAGTATCATGCAAGCAGTTTTCTGCATCGTCTTTTATGGTCTCTCAATTTCAATCTATGATGGCAAACTGATCCTTGGATATTCCACAATCTTTACCATGTTCCCCGTCTTCTCCTTGGTAATGATGAACTTTTGGATATTCCTAATTTTTTTTAGATTTTTGATGAAGATATTGATGTTGATGGAGCACTCAACTATCCTCCTCTTTACAAGACACTTCAACGTGGAAGAGAACTAACCTTAAAAACCTTTTTGATTTGGCTCTGGCGTTCGATCTACCAGGTAATGACTGAAATAATTTTGGATTTGTAATCCGATTAGGGGACTGTTATCATGTTGCTTTCGTTCCATATGTTTGATAATACACAATATAATATTATTACAATTACGTTCACAGCTTTGATTATTGCGGAAATGTTGAATATAACAAGCGAAGTAAGAATTTGACTGTTTTGATAAGTTTGTTTTAACCTCTGAGAATAGTTGAATAAATTGAGCTTTTACAGTGGTGTCGCAATTTGCTGTTCACTTGGAATCTATTTGGCAACAATAATAATCCTCAAAGACTCGATCAACGCATCTTCAATCACCTTGAAATTCCTCTACAAAGTCCTCTCCATCACATTAGTCAGCTGGCTTCCTTTGCATGCTCTCAAAGTCATTATGAAACAACTTTCACCCTCTGAGCAGCAAAAGATCATGGGTGTTGCCAAAAAGAATGAATATGATGATCAATTAAACGAAAGTTATCATACCCTCTAACCTACCTAGAGATAGAGCTTTCTTTACTTTTTAAAATAATTATGCATATAAATTGGTTTGTGTTCTGAAAAATGAATTTATTGACGGAAAAACTCTTCAACTCAAAATGGAACTTTTCTAAATCTATTTTTTGAAAATAATGAAATTCAGATTTCAGGAGATTTATTTTTAAAAAACAAGAGATGATGTACAATTACAGGGAAAGGCACAGTTGGAAAAAAATTTTAAAGATTAAAATAGAAATACATGATAGATAGAACAGTGTAAAATTAAAGATTAATTTCTTTTTTATGAATGAATAGTTTGAGAGGTGAGAGCTTTCTGGGATAATCCGGAGATTCAGAAGAGTTTCGATAAAAATCGACACTGAATCTTTTATTTTTCATTTTGATTTCAGGAAGCTCGGTTTTATAATCAGGTCGATAGCCAATAAGTTTTTGCTGATTTTGGTGGATGCTCTTTAGGTCCACTTTCTCTGAAAGAAATATTTCTGGAGGCATCTCAACATCGACGCAATAATCACTTTCTTCAGAATTGATATTGCGTTCGAGATTGAATTCATTAGAAGAATGGCTCATCGAAGGAGTTGGATACTCTCCAAAATCCTTCTCAACATTGGAATTACGAAGATGCTCTTTTCTGAAGTGAGACTGCTTTGAGAAATGGGGATAAGAAAGATTATCAGGGTTTGCAGTAAAATTGATGCTTTTAAGCTTTATTGGAAGACGGACTCCTGCTGTGAAACTAGTATCAGCTGGAGGCTCTGAGGATTTGTTTGCATTAGTATCTACAAGGCCCAGTTTAGGCAAGACAAATAGTTTTGGCTCTATTTTCTGTATTTGCTGAACTCTATTATTCATAACAGGAGGTCTTGTTGTTTTGAGATCCTGTGGAGCTTTAGGCGGAGAGTGATTTGATATTCTCTTATTCAGGGCAACCTCACCATTGTCAGTGGAAACAGACCTCCTCGAGACTACGTCATATTGTTGTTGTTGTTGTTGTTGTTTTAACTTGTTTTTCCAGAACTTTTTGGAATTGTCTTGAAGATCAAGATTCTCTGGTTCTGGATCTGTTTTTTCTGAATCTACCTCAACTATTTGATTGGACAGTTTTGAGTTTGAGAAATCACTAAAGTATTTTGAAATCGTTTTTTTAGTTTCAAAGTTTAGCTCAACCAACTCATTGAAGACACGATCAACCAAAATTGCTTTGGCCTCTTTCTTTTTGACAGTAAGGATGGATTTATATTCAGCATTCATAATGTCATAGTTTTTAAGGAAATCAAAGTTATTCCCTTTATTTCGTGCTTCAGTTGATTTCAAGAGGTCTTCTTTCAGAGGAGAGATTCTGGCATTTGTTTCTGGTGTAGCAGCATCAAATGTTTGACTTTCAATGACTTGAGAAGAAGCGAGGTTTTTGTTGTTGAGAGTGGGTTGTCGGAGAGTATTTCCTCGGACTCTTTGTCGAGGGACAATTTTTTTGGTTTTTTGCAAGGAATCCACCTCAGGTTTTGAGAAAGATTGGGTTTTATACTCATGACTATAGGTTTGTTTGGGATAAACTTGGAAATCATTATGATTTGGTTTAATGCCTTCAGCTTCAATTTTCAAGAATCTTTCGTTGGAAGAAAATTGTTGGGGAAGAGAGGGATTTTCTGAATCTTGAATATTAAAATCATATGTATGAGTAACCCTCTCATTGAAATTGCTTCTGCGAATTCTTCTATTTTTCATTTTATCTTTATTCGAAAAGACTTCACGCGGTTGTGAAGCAATAAGAAAATTAGGAGGTGTGGGCTCAGCAACTTCCTTTGTAAATTTTCTATTCCCATATTTATCTTTTCGGTCATAATCAGACTGCTTTGCCTCCCTGGCGTAGGATCTTGTTTCTGTTGAAAGGGCATTATTTAGAGGACTTGGCGCAGGTGATCTTTCTGGTTCAGTGTGCTCAACCTTTGTATTATCATATTCAGTAAAGATAGGCAAAGGTCTATTAGTTTTGGTGACGCTAACAAAGGTGTACGTTGTGACTGGTTGTGATTCAGGAGAGTTTGTTTCAGAGTTGGATGATTCTTCTGGAGATTTAGTCCAGAGTTGATTGCGAATAAAAGTTTTAGTCTTTTCGACTGCTCTTAAATTATTGAAGTTGATTAACTCCTGAAAGGACTCCTTGATTTGAGTCTGCAGCTCCGAAGGGATCTCTTCTTGACTCAGCCCTTGTAAAAGTCTAAGTCTCGAAGTTAATGCGATATATGTCATTAGGATTTCAACATTGACTTCTGAACTTTTGAGGCATTTTTTCAAGGTGGAGTGAAAGTATGGGATTTCTTGATGGCTTTCTTGAACCTTTTGGAGTATAGTCAGTTCAGCAAGTTTTTCTCGAACTTTAACATTTATTTGGATGACTTTCGAGATCAGCCTTTCTAAAAGTCTTTTTTGCTTGTCATCAGCCGTAGAAAGGTTTGAGTATTTGAGGAGGATTTGGTCCTCTTTCTCTGTTCGGATGAGTTCTATTTCTCGGATTTGATCACTGAGTTGTAGTATGAGAGTTTTATCCTCAGAAGTTTTGGCCTCCCTACATTTTATTCTCAAATCCATCAATTGAATGATATTTTCTTCTCTCCTCTTAAAGACTGTTATGAGCGAATTTAAATCATCAATTTGTAAATTCGAAGACTCGGTTTTGCAAACAGCCAGAGGATTTCCTTGATTGGAAGGAAGATCCATTGTAGATTTATAATTAATATTTTCAATAAAATATATCAACTTTTTATACTTGGTTTTTTTGGTATTCATTGACTCATATAAAAATAGGATTTATTTGTCTTTGATCCTTGGAATTGGCATTGATAAAAAAAAGAATTCTATTTTGAAAGTAAAGATTGACCAGATGGTATGTAGAAGTTTCTCTCTCTCTCTCTCTGTAGAAATCAAACCCAAGGTGGTGATTTTTAAAATGAATCCCATAGAAATTCATGAAAATTAAAAGTTTAATAAAAGAGATTTTTCCAAGTCTGAGGAGTGTTTGAGAGAAGAAGAAGAAGAAGATGCATTATTCAAAGTAAATTCTTATTGGATTTCAGTATCTGATTTCTAGTCAAAAAGAAGCACTACCACCATTGAAATTTCAAGCAGATAAAATCCAACAATATCCAAGATATAGTCAAGATCAAATATCAGAGAAACGTACTTTTGAGAATTTTTTGCAAGGGGAGTGTAATTTTTCAAGGGCAAGGAGGAGGAGGGTCCCAGACTGCGAGAGAAGGATTTTATCTCAAATCTACAGAAAATTTCGATATCAAGAGCAGAGAGGTGAACGATCTCCCTCCAAGTTTGATTTCAGTCAAACGAGCAACAAATCCTTTTGCGAAAGAAGAAGATGAAAAAACTCCGACTTCACTCGACAAGTACGAAATGAACTTTTTGGTGAATTTCGAAAGAGCATTACAATCGCATAAAGATTATGCCAAAACTGGACTCAGCAAAACATCAAATTCCAA
>Ga0182738_1002371_pt1 | contig 22422 bp, 7 predicted proteins | sample eDN5th30CBELigMG_FD_128876 | JGI IMG/M metagenome (GOLD analysis project Ga0182738, IMG submission 128876) | Enriched Miracle-Growth compost microbial communities from Emeryville, California, USA - eDNA 5th pass 30_C BE-Lig MG (version 2)... ...
TAATCAGTAAATTTTTTCTATCTTTGGGAGTTGAACACCCTATTTATTTTTTATTTTGTTTTTCGGGAGAGCACTGTTTCCCATTGAGCCACGGGCTCTCCCACGAGAAAATCTTTTGAATTTTTTTTTGCGAAATTTGGAGGAAATTTTTTTTCCAGAGAAAAAAATAGAAGAGATTTTTTTGACTCCAGACAAAATACGGAGATTCCGTAAAATTACGGACAATTCCGAATCCTGGAATTTTATTGTCTCTCTCTGGAAAGACGAATTCGATTTATTTTATTCTTCAATCAAGTCTGAGAAAATATTTTTTATCAAATATCAAGAAAAAGGATTTTATTAATTATCAAAAATTTCACCATCAATCATAGAAGTTCAACAGAATATAGATACAAAGTTCCAAGGAAGTTGTCCAAAAATAACAAAAATATTTTTCATTTTTATTCTTTTTACTCATTTGATTTTGTTGTTCGCTTGCGAATCCTTTGAACGACTGATAAAACTTCTTCAAGTTCATCAACTTGTAAGGGTTTAGCAACATGGCCACTCATTCCGGCTTCTTCGCATCTTTTATCATGCTCATCATCCCGGTTGTTTGCAGTCAATGCCACGATTGGATACTCTTTAATCTCTCTGGCAGACATCATTCTTCTCAAGACGCTTGTGGCCTCATAGCCATCCATGACAGGCATTTGGCAATCCATCAAGACCACACTAAACACCTGCCCTTCTTCATGATGTTCGACAGCTCTGTTGATGGCTTCTTGACCATTCAGCGCGGTTTTTACCCTATAGCCTCTTTCCTCCATAATATGACAAGCAACCATCAGATTGAAGGGGTTGTCATCGACCACCAAACACCAAGGCTTTCTGCTGTCGGGGCCGAGCTCTAAATCAATGTCAAGGTCAATTCCTTCTTCTTCCTCTTTTACATCCTCAACAATTTGTTGACGATATCTTCGCTCTTTTGGAATGCTTTCGCTTTTCTTGAGCAGAACTTCGTCATCAACATCTTCAAAAGTTTCAATGGTTCTCTTCGTTCTGAGCAAAGGCCTTTGAGAATCTGGTAAAAGTCGGTCTTGCGCTTCTTTCACCCTATTGCGATCAAGGGTTCTTGGTTCAACAATTGGAGAAACGAATTTTCTGCTGTCAAGATACTGGCTTGAAGAACTCATTTTCGTAAAGTTCTCATTATTATTAATCGTATATACGGTCACTTTCTTGAGAATGGTCGCCTCTTTGTCTTCATTCAAAGCCATAGAACTGATGTCTGCGAATGTTGCCCCGTCGCCCTCCTTCTTTGCGGCCTCAGGATTGTGAGACTCAACAACAAAGGAGAAAGATGTTCCAACATCGACCTCACTCTCAACCTGAATGCCTTTATTTTCGGTTGGGTTCAACAAGGTCGCAAGCGTGTTTGATATTGTCAACCCCAAGCCAACACCATGCGTGTTTATCTTTTTATCCTGCTGTTCAATTTTTCCATACATCTTGAAGAGTTTTTCTTGATCCTCTTTCTTTATGCCAATGCCTGTATCGTTAACAGAAAATCTGACCCGAAGAGGGTTTTGACTCACCAGGTCAACTCTTATAGTGACGCCTCCCTTGAAGGTGAACTTGAAAGCGTTACCAAGGAGGTTGATCAAAATTTGCCCGAGTCGACCTTTGTCAGTATTGATGCTGTTTGGCACTCTGGGATCAATCTTGGTATCCAAATAAAGCATTCTTAATTTACAACTGTGGTCGAATAAGGATTTTATTTCATCAAGGAAGTCTAAGATTGAGACCCGATTGTAGACGAGCCTGAGCTTCTTGTGGCTGATTTGATTTAAATCCAAAATTGAATTCACCAAGTTCAGCAAAAGGACGCCACTGTTTCTACAAGCTCTCAGATAAGCGAGGGTGTCAGGTTGAGTAATGTTTTTCTTGGCAATGTCCAAGAGACCGAGCATACCGTTTAATGGAGTCCTCAACTCATGGGAAACCATGGCAATCACCAAATCTTTATTTTTATCAGCAATTTTGAGCTCCATAATAATTCTTTGCTGGGTAATATCGTCCATAACCATGGCGATTGCCTCATTATCGTCCCACAACAAAGGGAAGATCTTTACTTTGAAAACTCTTTTCCTTCCTTCTTCATAAACCATATCACTTGAGTGACTCTTTGAACTTCCTCTGTCGCTGCTCTTGAAGGTGTCGTTTTGCATATCAAGCGTAGCATGATTCACTTCTTTGCGTGCTTCGGAAGGTTCTCTGCTGCCTTTGAGCCCGTGCTTACTGCTGCTTCTTTTTGTGGTCCTTGTTTCGCTTTCCTCTTTTATGGGGAGCCCTTCCTTTGGTTGTTGAGAGGATTCTCTAGCGATACGCTCCAAAACGTGAATGCTCTCGTCTTTGTTTATTTCCTCGATGACTGGAAAACTAACATGACCAATATCTCTCAGCATGTCTGCATTTTGGGAAAGAAGGCCCATAAACTTGGAAAGGCTCATTGTTTGCTCGTCAGGGCTAGCTTTGTAGCCAAGACTATGAAATAAAACCTTATTTTTATCAAGTGTATCTTTCTCAATAAAAAGCCTGTCCATTGCTGATTTTACTTGAGGAGTATTGTGGGATTTGAAGGTTCTTTTAAAGGCATTATTGATATAGCAAACATTGAGCGCTTCGCTTGAGAAAATTGCCATCTGGTTTGGTAGGTACTGAGTCAGCAGCTGCTTAAACTTCATAATGTCTTTCTTGGCTCTGTACAATGTGTCAAACAGAGCCCGATCAACTCTCTCATTCTTGAAACTCAGAGCGACTGTAGCCACATCAAGCAGCACAGTGATGATGTTCAAAATTGCATCTGGATTAGGAATCAAAGGGTACTTGACGCAAATGGAAACAATATAGAGCAGTACCATGTACTTGAACTTGATTACCCCAAATCCAACCAATCTATGAATCATTGCAAAAGCATAACCCATATAAAAGACTTCACGAGAGGTGTTTTCTTGTATCAGAACCCTAAACACCGTTGTCAGCAACACTATCACCATCAGAAGGTAGAGAACGAACACCGGCTCAAGGTATTTCTCGAATCTCTTTCTGAGGAGCAAAAATAAGATTGCTAAAACTACAAATCCAATCGTAATGTAGTTTTGTGGAATCACGTCCTTCTGAAAGTACCTTACTGAGTACGGAACAAGAACTCCAATGATAGTCAAAAACACAATCTTGAAAAATTAGGATGAGAGTTCACTTCAGAATTATTACCAGCATAAAATCTTTGATGAGGGGGTATTTTACTTCGTTGTATTCTTGTTCTTCGAGTGGGTCTTCGTATTTGAGAAAAGCTTTCATGAGAAGTTTATTTATAGGCATTATAGGATTTTATTTTATTTTTTGTTATGAGTGAGTGCTATTAGATAAATCTAATTTCAAATTTTAACCTGTTTTATTTGAGCCTCGAAATAATTACACTTAAAAAATTAAGCTTCTTTCAATGTGTCCTTCTCTTGAATTTCACCAGAAAAAGCTCGATTCTCTTGAAAGATTTGGAGGAAAAACAAAGACATCCCAAGCTCTCGGACATCAATAGGATTTCTCAAAACAAACCTTTTGAGAGTTTGATACATGAAGAAACTTTAAAATCATGATTCATTTCGTTTCTTCTAGAAGGGAATTAAAAATCTTTAACGAAGAAACGACTGGAGTTAACTGATGGACGTTAGTGCGACTGAGAACAACGTATGATGGAATTTTCTTTGTCAATTTATAGAAGTAGCTGGAAAAATTGAATTTTTCAACTTCGTATGTGCAACCACAAAAATTCAAATTTTTAATTTCCGTATTTTGTCTTTTGCTGAGGCTTACGACCGCTTTCTCTGAATGTGAAAAGTTTGGATGAGAAAACCCCCAAGTTTACAACGATTTCTGAAAACAACTGGATCTGTCTCTTCCACGCGCAGAAACAAGGAACTTCCAGACTCAAGAAATCTTTTTCCAGAAGAAAAAAGTCCGAAAATTAATCAAAAGTTCCTTTGGAAAAAAAGTTAAATTTAAGTAAAAATCCCGCTCACTTGCTAAATATACAGGAAAACTGGCTCCTTCACTTGAATGCTTCAAGAGATATTGATTCATCTTTTCTTTGACCACGCTGGACTGAAATTCACCTTTCAAACCGGGTTGATTGATGAAAAAGTCCCCTTCTTTCTAACTCTGACTTATCTTCTTCAAATTAATTTGCCGCTTTCTAAATAGGTGACAAAACTGAGACCACTTTGGCTATCTTCTGAAATTGCCATCATGTCATTTAGGATGCTAAAATCGAAAGTTGCATTCGAAAGGAAACGAGAATTTTGAAAGATTTCACTGGGTTTAAAAAAATCCTCCTTTCTGGTTTTTTTTTTTTTTCAACTATAAACTGCTCAAAGAGGTTTGTATGACTATTTTGGCATCCTAAAACAAAAGTCAGCAAATCAACTCAACGCGTTTCTTCTCGCAACCAATCGGAAATTCTGAAAGTTTTTATTTTCACGTTAAATTATTTCTGGCTGTAAAATTTTTTCTGTTTTTTTATTCTCTGAATTGTTTTTGGAAAATAAAATTTGCACTTCAGTATTCTTTCTCATTTTCAACTTGCTGGAAAAAGTCATGTTCCTCTCGAAATCTTTAACTTGCAAGGCTTTCTAAGCGCAATACATACATTTGTCTGCATCCTTGAAATCTTCATCATGTTAAATTGAAGAATTTAACATCTTTTGAATATTCTGGCAATGGCAAGAATTCTTCTGAAAAAGCCTTGATAATCTTTGAACTAGAGCAAGGAATAGCCAAGCTTTTCTTTCATTTCAAACTCATGTTGTCTATTTCATAGTCTTTCAGCTCGCAAGTAAGTTTGATAAGACAAACGGCTGAAGATTTCACGGTATACTTTTTTTTCTCTGTCAAAAGTGACCCTTTTCTTCGCATATCCTAAAGTCTCCCGATGACGAAAAACCACGAGAAATTCGAACAGTTTTGAAACTTGTATGACGAGAATAAGGTTCAAAAATTTATTTTCCTTCAGACTCGGTTGATAGAGGAAGAATTAGATTAGATGAATCTTTTCTCTTTCAAATCCCACAAAAGGGAGCGAATGAATTGAAAAAAATGAGCTTTAACAAAGATGTGGATTCCATATTTTCTCAAACTCTGACATTTTAATTGAGATTGAAAATCATTCATTCTTTTTAAAAGTTTTTTGATTCATCCACCATTCATATTCAGTCAAAATAAACACTTCTTTAGAAAATCTTTGTTTCTTGACTCAAATTTTATCAATCAAGCTTTGAAGCATCAAATTTTCGGTCGCTCTTTTATGATTTTCACTTGGAAAAGTTTTATATCTCATTGTGATGATGGGAGTTTATTTATTTCAAGGGAGGAAAGCATTTTCTAGACATTTTAGAAAATAAAATTTAATTTACCAATCAACTAAGGATTCAGAACAAATGCAGCAATTTAACAAAATTTGGTTTGGATAAAAAGCAACCCGAATTGAGTTGATGAAAAACAGATTTTCCTCCTTTTCAAGTGGAAGTTCTGGAAATTGTGAATGGGACGATTCTTTTCTTCAGTGAAATTTCTGAATTTTATTTGAGTTTCGAATTCGATTGATTTGGAAATATTTTGAGCAGAAAATTAAAAAAAAAATTTCTCAATTTAATCGAATCTGAAAATTTAGCTCCTCTTTTCAACGTTCACAAAATGATTCAAAAGAAAAACATTGAATTCTTTTTTCTCTTTCCTTTTCTCATTTTGAACACGATCGGTTTTTGAAAATGTGGCAAAAAAATAAAATTATCTAAAAGTCTAAAATTGAATGTCACAATTCTATCAGAATTCAATCAATTCGCTTGTTGTTATTTTCGAAAATCTCTCAATCAACCAAGTCAGAAAATGACTTTTCTTTACAAGGGAAAGAACTTTCTTCAATCCAATCTGTTTCTCTCTGAGTAAATTCCGAGATCAATTAAATTGGATTTGAAAATTTCTTTTCTTCAAATATTCCCCAAGAGAAACTAAAAATTTCTAAATTTACTTCTTCATTTCACTCGATAATTATTGTAATTTTCAAGGATCGATTTTCACGATGAGCTGGAAGAGAACTGAATTGGCGAGAGAAAAATATGAAGACATGGAGAAAATTTCTGAAAGTTGTTGCATTCACTAATTTTTTTGGAAAGAGCTCTTGATCAAGTTTTGACTTAAAAATCACTTTTTCTCTGATCAGCAAGAGCGCAAACCTCGTATAAGAAATATCATTACAAATTTCACTGTTTATCAAAGCGAGATTAATTTGATTTTGTTCTTGAAAACCCTCTGAGAAACAGTCTTTCCTGATAAATAAATTGTACATGTATGTAGCTTCTTGAGAAATTTTTCAACACAAAAAATGAAAAACCGGCATTAGAAGTGAGAATTTGGTAAAATCTTAAAACAACACATTCTGGAAAACAATTTTGAGAGTCACCTTCTTCAATTTTCATCCAGACTCCATTGTTGTTATGTTTGAATCTGCGTTGACCAAGAATACAAAGCTTGAAAATAAAATCTTCATAAAACCAATTTGGAAACCAAAAGATGCTCAAAAAGGTTTAATTCTGGCTTTTGAAAACATTCTTAATCGTCAGATGATATTCATAATTTGAAAAAAGGTTTTTAAGGCTGAATATGAGGTTTTTTTGAGAATTTAATATGCAGTTTTGGTTGAAATGGGCAAAATAGGAGGATGAGCAATCAGGAAAGTGTTTTTTCTTCCTTGAGGAAAGAAACAGCATCATCATCATCAGATAAAATTTTTTCCAGTCTCACAAAAGAACAAAGAAAGAACTGCAGATTTTTTGATTTGTAAAACGAGATTTGCAAACATACCAACACCGACAGCAAAAAAAAAGGATCCATCTAACTGCCCCGTTTTTAAAGGCTAAGAAAAAAAGCTACTCTCCTTCAGAAAGCATTTGGAAAGTTTTTTTCCCGATTGTAGTAAATTCAAATGATATCAATATAACTTTATGACTCAAACATATTCTTGAAATTTTCGATAGTAGACTATTTTAAATAGAAAGAAATACTTCTTTTCCAAAGTAATTTTAGAAGACTTTCTGAGTCCTGATGATTTCGGAGGCCATGTTCAGAAATTGTTTTCATTATCTCTGCTTCAAAAGGGAGAGTATAAAAAAGTGAGAGAGGAATATTTAGATTTCCTCTTTCTGGAATAGAAAAGCAATGACTTCCCCCCTAATTATTGGATAATTCTCCTGGTGTTTTGATGAAAAAAGTTTGAAAAAAGAACCACAACAGATATTTTTTTAATTTGTGAGGAAAAAAATTTAATTTAAGAAAAATTCGAACCAATCCTGCATGCTCTTTCATTTCACAGAATCAATTATTTTCATGGATTATTATTTTTCCGGTTCAAGTGTTGTTTCAACGGTGAAAAGAAAGAAGCTCGCTTTTGACGAATTCGCTTGGAGAATGGCTTTCAAATTAATGCATTTTGCGATTATTGGTTCACTGTTCCATAAAATTTCCATAAAAATGGCTGAATGTATTTTGTATTGGGATTTTCTCCTGCCTTGTCCTCTCAACTCGATGAAATCATGCACAACTCTTGTAACTCTCATTTTAAAATTAGTCAGAATTTGGTTACTTTTTTTTCTTTTTTTTTCAATCAGAGGAATTTCGACAAAAAAATGTGATTTTGCAGAGAATTTATTACTCAATTAAAAATAGTTCAAAGTTTGTGCACAAAATCAAAGTTCGAAAATTTGACTGCAAATTTTTGATTTCGGAAAGCGATTTCGTTCATATTTAATAAATTTTAGAAGTCTTCAGTAATTAAAAAATTTGAGGTCCAGAGATGCCAATAATTAGAATCATACTGATGGCTGACTGAGTAAAAATGGAATTTTGCTAAGCTTTGTGATTCTAATATTAGCTTTTTTCTCCTTTAACAGCACACACAGACAGCCTTTTTATTCAACAACAAAAGCTCTTCCAGGATTTTTGTTTTCCAAGAGTCAGTTTGAGAGTTTGGCTGCTTGAAATAGTCTTGACTACGATCTCACGCAAAATAACCAATCTCCACTTGGATTGTCTGAGTGCAAATTTGTCCTGATCGCTCAAAGGTTTCGAACCAATTTCTCTTTCTCCTCCAAAAAACTTCCAAATATTGGAAACAATTTTTCTCAAACAATTTGTCTGATCAATAAAGGTCAAGTCGCCTGATCTGGTTTGGGATTTGTACTTTTAAACAATTTAATTATCACACAGAAAACAACCTTTTCACATACTCCAATCGAATTAACTTTTTCTCAATACTTTTAATTATTTGCTTGTATATGGAATGTTCTTTCGACCAAAGATGCTCTTTTTCAATATTTTGTTCTTAGGGGTTAGAAGATTTTGAGACAATTGAGCTGAGGACGATCTGAAAGACTGAGAAGGATTCCTCCTGAAGGCTATTTTATCAATTCATCCAAGAAATTCTCCTTTTGTTTGGGTATTTTCCTCAAGAAAACTCACTCAATTTTCACTTTCAAATCGATAAACCTCTGCGTAGTTTACTCATTACAAGCTTTCCCTGCCAAGAGAAACACATTTTTTTCAAAGAGATTCATCGATTCCTTCATTCATTCATTGCTTTAAAGTTTTTGGGGATTATCGAATCAATCAATCAATACCTTGCTTATTGTTATGTTTGAACTGGCAAAGATCTATTTAGTTTTCGTTTCTTCCTTCTCGAGACGATTCATTTGTCAAGATTGACAATGACATATATGTATCTTAATTTTAAAGAAAGGGAATATGAATTTTTTTAAACGAAGTGATCTAGTTCTTTTTAAGAGTTTGAAAATAATCAAAGCTCCGTTCAAAAAGGCATTGAAAAGTTGAAAAAGCTTCTTCAAACAAGAAATTACTCATCATTAACATCCCCGATTGAAAAATTTCGTGATACAAAACTCCCAAGAGAAATTAAGAATAAAGATCTCCATCAATTGAAGATTATTTTGGAACCATCCCCAAACAAGTTTTTCAATGGCGAGATACCCTTTTTACTCTGGAGCATAAACAAGAGATTATCGCTCGTTAATTTATTTAATGAAAATTTCTTACTGGTTTTTCATAAAAAAACATTTCGGGGCCTTTGAGCATGAAGTCGGCTCTTGAGTGCTCTCAGAATGAGTTCAATAGATTCAGAAACTTTCATCTTCACAATTGACATTTTTTTACAAGATTCAAGAAAATTCGATTCTCTTTTCCTTTCGAAATAAAACCGATCGAAGAAACTAAAAGCAGAGAGAGTTGTTGAAAAGCTTAAAAAAGCCTTTCTCAACAGGATCAGAGCTGGGTTGAGAAGCCCGGACCCATTACGGATGAATGAGTTCCAACTAAACCAAATTCAGCATTATTTTAATACGTGTGTTTCCATCACAAAATAAATTAACTTGCTCTGACGTAATCATTCCTAAACTATTTCTATGCGTTTCTATATGAACAAAAGATTGTTTCATTAATTTTAACAACCTTCTGACCTTGAGAAAGCTATGCCTAAATATCATCCATCTTGCATTATGTTGAATAAAGGGTTTCAAGACAAATAAATAATCATTGAGGTTCACGAATTGAGTCTTTTGTCATCAAATCAAAACAAAACTCATGATATCTATCTATCATTCATATTGAAACTATTTAAAATGATGAGGAAAATCAAAACTTGTAGGGATTTAGGACTGTTGAACTTCATATATATCTTGTTTCCAAGCCATAGCGAAAAAACTGGACTGCAGTCTCAGTTTATTTTGAAGATAGTTCGATGATATTGAGAGATTTCCCAAAATAACTCAAGAAAGAAGAGTCTTTAAAGATTCATCTCCCATAAATCCCTATTCTCTCAAGATAATTCAACATTTTCTTCTATTTTATGTTACATTTTTCACCCAATACTATCTCAGTTGAAAACTCAAAAGATGATTATTCAATTTTGCATAGAAAACTGTGTCTTTTCGAAATGTTTCATTTCAAAGTTCTTTTTCTCGATTTTCTAAACCCTCTAAATCCCATTTCCCTCAGAGTTTCATGTCACAAGATCTGAAGAGCGATCACATAACAACAAAAAAATTCGCAATTTAATAGATTTTAGCATAAAAAGAGTGGTTGCGAAAATTATTACTTAGAGATAATTATAGGCTTTAGTGAAATCCAAGCACTTGCACGCAGAATAATTGATTGGGCTTCAATTGCTTTTATACAATGCAACTCGGGCAAAGTTATAAATAATTATTTAATAATCTACAAAGTTACACATCCATCACCATCATGAGAAGACCTTCAGCCCATATCACCAGATTCGACGAGGAGAGTTCTGATTCTCATTCCACTATCACCCCCACTCAGCCTTTCTTTGATGAATACAGTTCCTCATACCTCCACGATAACTCTGCTGGCTCCGATTCCGAGTCCTTCTCAGACAGCTCCAGAAAAATCAGAAAGAAGCGAAGCACCTACCAAAAGATCTCTGACGAAGTCCGTATGGATTTACTTGAAGCTGTTAAAAACGGTGAAACATTAAAATCTGCTGCTAAAAGACACAAAATTAATTACTCTTCTGCTAAATCCATTCTTCACACCTTCCGCAAAGAAGGCCGTATCCTCAAGAAGTCTGCTCAGGAGAGAACCACCAAAAAGAAGTCTTCCTTTGACCTCATTGACGAGCCAGTTTCCAAGGCTTCCAGATCTGCAAAGAAGGAAAAGTTTGGATCCATGGCAAAGACGCACAACTTTACTACCTCACTCGCTGCTATTTCCGAAGGAAACAAGTCAGAGCTCATGAGCAATGCCTTCAGCGATGAAAGCAGCCCCATTAGCTCAGTTAACGCCCTCAAGAATGCCTTCTCAGCCCAGATGAAGATTGAAAACTACGACAATCAGGTCGAAAACAGTAAAGCCTCCACTTTGGCCTCTATCTCAAACCACTATGGCTACCAGGACCACGAAGAGCCCAAGTTCAAGGCTAACAACAACTACTATATGAACTACTATGACGCTCCCGCAACTGAAACATCAGTTGATCATATGCTCAACAATGGCCCTAATTACTCTAACTATTCCTTCTTGGGAGGCAACGATATGGGTTCCTTTGGTGATATCGTTTCAGCATATCAAACAAAGCCCTATCACAATGAAGAAATCTACTCTGACCCCAACAATTTTCTTTCTTCCCAAAAATACAACATGCCTTATGCTTCAGAAGATGTGAGAGAGTCTTATGGATACGTGGATACCCAAAAGATCTTGAAAGATGCTCTCAGTAAAGTGCCAGCAAGCTTTACTGATCATGAACCTGTTATCAGAAAAGATTCAATCGATTTGTACTTTTAAATCGGGAAGTCAAGCAGAAAGCAGAGAAGATGTTCTCAAGTTCTTTTACAAACAAACAAACCTTTTTTTTGAAACATAATTAAATTGAGCAGTCTTTTTGAAGACAAATGAGTCGAGTTTAGAATTCAAAAACAGAAACAATACACACTTTTTTCAGAGTTTATACAATATGATTAGAGAGTGATGTAATTAAATATATATTGTGTTTACCTACCAATCGAGAACTTTGTAGATGCTTACTATTTTTCTTTTTAGTTCTACAAATGTTCAATTGTACTTCTCCATGTGGAGTTTTGAATAATTTAAATATGTGCTTTTTTATCATATTTACCACCACCTAAACAAAACAAAATCCTCTCTCTGCTTGTGAAATCGATGATTAGTTAGTTAGGAAGTTACATTTTCAACATATTCGATCAAGGATAATTGTAACTTCACATTTTGATTTTGAATAACACACAAGAAGTTACAACAACAAGTTGAATTGAATATTTTTTAGTTTGAGTATTTGAAAACTGTTGCAATATTGAAAATAAAATAATTCTTGAAATATAATTTCATCGAATTTAGGCCTAATTCTGAGTTTGTCTGACTCTGACTCTTGTGAGCTTCTCTCCGCTTTCTGTTCTCGTAAAATCCAGAACCTGATATTTCAGGTATTTTTGTTTGTTCCCTAACGAATTTAATCAAATTTTAACGATTCCATTTTCTAGAGTCTGAAAATCTTGGAGTTCTTTCCAATTTATGATCAAAAAGTTGTTTAAAGACTGCAACAAATTATTAAATCAAATCAAGTTTTGCAACTTATTCTTTTTCAAAATCCCTCAATCAATCCATTTGACCTGCTACTGCTTCCAAGGTGAGTTTTTGAATCTTTATCGCCAGTATCGAGTTCGGAACCTCTTTCTTTGAAATCTAAAATTATCCAGAAAGTGCCGAATATTTAGAGTCCTGGAAGATGCAACAAGTTAATTCGAGAAAAGAATTTCTAGAAAATTTTAATTCAATTTAATTTGGTCCGAATTCTTTCTAGAAGAATGCGAATTAATTAATTTTTAAGGTAAAGTTGCATTAATCTGAGCTTTGTTCATCAGAAGCAAAATGTTTTATTTTATGAGCTGAGTCAATCTAAAAAAGCAGAAACTGGACTTATCTCTCTTTAAAACTTGTTTTCTTTCTCTTCTTTTCAGATTGAATTTAAAATGTTTGAAAATTATCGAGAGAAAAAAGAATCGGAATTGTTTTACAACTTATCTTTAGAGTCTGGAAATAAAACAGCATCGTATGAAATAAAATTGTCCAAAAAGTCCTTCACTTCAATCAATTTTGTTTGAAAGAATGACACGTTTCACTTTTTCTTTAAAATCAACAAATAAGGTATCATTGAAATGATTAACATTGATTTCGGAAATCAATTGTTTTCGAAATTGATTCAAAAATCCTCCCCCAACAAACAATTTTCGCGAGAAAAATCAAAGAATTTGAGTTTTTTTTTTCTGCCTGTTTCTCCATCTTTTCCCCTCTGACAAAGGTGCAGAAAGATTTTTCCAAATCTCTTTGTTCTTCTGTGAACAACAACCAAGAAGGCTTTGAATTTCTTCATTCTTTTTTGAATTAACAATTGAGCCAAATCCCAACTTTTAGTCTGACAAATTTCAATTTGGTTAATCAAGAAAGGAGTCAATTGCGAAAGGATTAAACTAGATTTCATTTATCCTGCTCCTTTTCAAGATCCAAACTCAGAAAGGAAGGCCAATTGAATATTTCTTTAACAAAATAGAATTCGAAGCAAGAAAGAAGAAAATTATTTTTTTCTCCTTCGAAATTGCATATTTTGCAGAGAAATTCAAATTTTAGGAGCGTTTGGAAGACCTTTCCTTCTTTTCTTCTGGCTTAAAACTCAGACTATTAAGAAGGGCACAATACCATCGATGACATTAGAGTCTTTAACTTTTGAGTCGAAGTATTCATATCAACTTTTTAAAAAGAGGACACAACAGTTGATTTGAATTTTAAACTTGAGATAAAATTAACTTTTGTTAGCATATCACTAATTTCGATCTTCCCCCTTTTTTACGAGAAGTATTTGACGAAACAAACTGATAACCTGCATTCGAGTCACATTATCTACCACTTTAACTGGAAATACAATTCTCTCCTTTTTTTTTCGTCAAGAAACATTCAAATTCAGAGCCAAGATGAATCTCATTCGAGTCTAAATATTTTCGTTTAAATCTCAAAAAATGTATTCTCCTTATTTATTTCAAATTATGACCATCTCTAATTGTTGAAAATCATCACAGTGGTAGTTTTTCTTTTTCAGCCTTTTGTGATAAACTAGACTTCATTTATCATCCCTGACTAGTTGAATGAAGGAAGAAATAAATGATTAAAGATAATTCTCTCAAGTTTAAAAATTGTTTTTCAGTTAAATAAGCTATGTATCGATCTATCAATTAGCTTTTAAATCACATATGGTAATCAATCAGAGAAAGTTGCAAGTCTCTTGAACGATTCGCTACTTGAGAAGTTACTGTTACCCCATCTCATCAATAGGTTATGGAGTAGAAATCAACTGATCTCTCTGTAATTTTGATCCTTTTATTCGAATGAAAATGTTGTTTTTTCATGTTGGCTCAAATGCTGTTGTTTGTGAAATTGAACCTCTTTTCCACCTTTCAAATACTGCTTTTGATCTAACCGGAGCCACATTCAATGAAAGAAACAAAAATCAGAATCCCCATTCTCACAAGAAAGGAAATTTTCGCAGTTTCCTTTTCCTTGCTAGATTTTTTCGAAAAAGGGGTCGAATTTTAAACTTTGGATCTTTTAAAATTTTCGGCTGAAACAAAATTGGCCGCCATTCAATTCAAGGCCAGAGCCTAAATTCCTATTTAGTCAATATTAGTTGTGTATACCAACATCTGATTTAAGTTGATGATAATCTTTGTCATTTGAAATACATTTCTTTTCAAAAATTAATTTGCTCTGGACCAAAATAATGACTTTTCACACTGCAAATCAGCAATCCCTCTACTTCCACTCTCGTGGGATCTTGCTCCCGACAAACTTTCTCCCTCAAGGGGAAAAAGAGGCTCTTCAAGGAATGAAAATCTCTGACCAGTCGAAAAAAATCTCCAAAAACACACTTCGCAAAGATAAATACACAATAATTCCCAACCGCATTCGCTCTTTGCTGATCGAGGAAGTTATCAATAGAGGAAAAAAAGTAAAGGTCGTTGCTGAGAATCTGGGCATCAACTATTCTTCTGCGAAATCAATCCTGCAAGTCTACAAAAAAGAAGGCAGATTTCAAAAAAAGAGTTCAAAACCAGATCAACAAAAACAAGAACAAGAACTCTCTCAACCTAAACTTATAAATTTATCCCCTATTCCTCTCGACTCTCCAAAAAGACCTCCTCTTGGGCAGTTCGACCTTGACTCTCTCGCATTCAAGCTGAGTAAAACCGAATCCTTGTCCACAAACACAACAAATGAGCTCATCATAAGTTGTAATGGCTCTTCATCAGATCCAGCAGCGTTCTCTCAACCTCTTCTTCAGAATCCTTTTGCAGATCAGACGACATTCTTCTCCAAGTTGAATAGTAATCGAGCAGATTTCAATATTGCTTCTCAATATCGAGATGTCAGTAATAATAATCAAAGTCTCCTTCAAGTTGCAGTTCAAAATCAATTAAATTATCAAGTCAATTTGGATAATCTTACAAAACAAATCATGCATAATCCTCTCTTGACTCGGGCTCTCCTTGATAAGGTTCTCAAACAAGGCTTGGAGAATATGCCAAGCCTTCCAAGTTCCAGCTTCCAAATAAATCAATACAACTATATCCAAAATCCGAGACGACCCGAGTTCGGAAATAACCACCGGATTGCCACTCCAAAAGAAATCTTTACTATTCCGCCGTTCAATCCAAACTTCCATTCCTAAATAAATAACTGTATTTAAAATTCTGTATTTACGTTCATTACTTCTTGGTTACCCATTAGTCTTTATTTATCTCGTCGTGTATCTTATGTCATCTTTACTGACTCAATTTAAAATTTTCTCCCTTCCTGAACTCAACTAGAATAAAATCTGGTTTGTCCCTCTTTGATCGATTCAATTAGACTTTGATTCATTGTTGAATTCAATTTAAAATCTTTAAAAAGACCAAGAAGAGAGTTTTTTTCAACTTTTAAATTCAGCTCAATTGATGATGAAGAAAATCTTGACAAAAATCATTTTCAAATGTACAAACATTTTTTTTTCACCTGGAATGAAGGAAAAAATCTTCAATTGAAATTCTTTTTTTTTTTGCGAAAAATCTTTCATCAACGAATAAAAAAAGAGAAAGCTTTTTTGAATCAAACATCTCATTTCTGCTGGCCATATCTTCATGAGATATTTTTTTCTCAAAACTCAGAAAAATCTAAATTCATAAAAAAGTGATTCAACCAAACTCCAAGCAAGGCTCAAAAATTATGAAATTCTTATCTTTGATTTTTTTTGAAAAATAGAAATTTGAGAGATGCACCTACTTCAGAGTTCGTTAACCCACCAAAAAATCAAAATCTGTCTATTTTTTCAAGCTGAGTTGATGTGAGGTGACAAAAATCTTGAATTTAAATTCAATTTTGAATGATCTTGAATGAATAAAATGTTTTTATGAAAAGTCTCAATTTCACAAAGCCGAGTTCCATGTATTCAGCAGAGGAGAGAGACCTTTCTTTTGATCTTTTTTCATCAAGATGTTCTCTTTTTTTTTTTCTAACAAATTTCAAATTTAAAATTCACAAAATACAAAACCCAATAAAGCACATCAGGATTTTCTTCCACAGGAAAATTATCTTCCAAGAAGAAAAAGTGAGTATTTGAAATTGAACGAGTTCTGGAGTTTGTCTGATTTTCAAATTCAGAGGTTCAAGATTTTCCTCTTATTTTCTTTTCTGGCTGAGAAATCATGACAGATTGAGCTCTCAATTGATCAAATTCCACTCAACTAAAAGGTTTCCTTCATTAAATTTCAGGTTTTCCTTCAACTCCATAGTTTCTCAATGTCATCCTTTCACTTGAATTCATGAAATTACTTTGTAAATCAGCGAATTTAGTTTGTTTATTTGAAAAATTTCATAAATTTCAATTTAAACAACCCAAGCCAAGACATATATAATTCGCAGGAGTTACCGGCTATATTATAAACACTCAATTTCAAATTTTCAAATAAAATGGAAGGATACACTAATCATTCGCATTCCTTCAATTGTTTCCAACATCCAACCAAGAAGGTTGAAGCTGTTTGTATGCTTGATGGGTGCACTTATTACCGATTCTTTTGCACCAAATGCTTCATTGATAATGTCCATCATCTCACCTCCCATCATGCCTCCATTTCTGAAGTCGGCTCACTGATGGCTCAAAGAAATGCTTTCCAAGCTGCAAACGCCGTGATTCAGGCCTCGAAAGCCGCCAATAAAGAAAAACTGGATCCCATCAAGAACTTGGCAGATACTCTCATGGAAATCAATAGCAAATTAGACAAACATCGAAATTTCATCAAGAAAACTGAAAATCAGCTCTCTGAAGTCCTCGATGAGCTGAAGAATGATTTCAGAGCCAGTCTCGATACTGTCAAATCCAATTTCTCAGACACCCTCCAAGGCTCAATCACCAAGTACGAAGCAAAATATAATGAATTAATTCAGAAACTCAAGGGCATCTCATCCACCTGCGAAACAAACAAAGCCCCCAACAATTACGTCCCAACCATCGAAGAAACCAACTGGAAAAACCAGTCCGCTGTCGAAAGTTTCTTTTTGAATCTCGCTCAAAAAAGCTTGACAAATCTCGACAAGAACGAAGAAAACGATATCCAAGAACAAAGTCTCAAGCTTGGAAAGGAAATCGAACAAGTCTTGGAAAACCATGAAAAGTACTTTCAAAAGAGTAATCTTCTTGACAACTACACTGTCATTCAAGAAGCCCTCAAGGACCTCGGATTACTCATCAAGCGCAAACTTCTCACAGTCAAGGACCTCATGATCCAGAGCCCTCCTCCAGTAAGCAAGTCTCTGCATAAAAGAAATCAAGAAGCAGAGGAAAGAGAAGAAGGAATGTTTGAAAAAAGCAACAGAAAAAAAGTCAAGCAAGAGGTTGAACCCGTTGCCCCAATCTCACTCTGGAATATGGAGCGGGACATTGAATATATCGATGAAAGCAGCAGCCAAGACACTGGTGGAGACAGCGAGGAGAAGCATCTGAGAGATTCGAATGCAAGAAAGACTATCAAGAAGAAAAGTCAGCCCTTTGATGCTCCCAATTCTCTCATTGTTCCCTTCAAACTTGTCGGAAAGGGCGGTCACCAGGAACCCCTTCGACCCAGACCTGAAAAGAGCATGAATGAAGGCAAGTTCAATTTCTCAAGCAAAAAGAAAGTGCTCCCCTCCCAAAATGAGAGCCAGTTCAATTTGAGTGGATCAAAGTACCTCGAAAATATCGGAATTAGCAAAATTCCTTCAGGAGGAGTTTACCCTTTTGTCAAAAGCAGCAATAAAAAACCTGGTCCTGAATTCGCTCTTCCCTCCAGAGACGCGATGATTGAGGAGCCACCAGCTCAGCCTTTCAACTTTTTCAACAACAGCAGCAGCAAGCAGAAATCAAAGTCTAAAGAAATGGTGTTTTCTTCTCTTGAAGGTGCAATCAATGATATTCAGTTTAATCCTAATGAAATTCTCGAGAAACCCTTTAAACATCAGCAGAGCCCAGTTTCGAAAAAAATCTCGATTCAAGACAGCAGTTTTTACTTGGACACTGTCAATAGCTCACACAAAGAAGGAATCAGCTGCATCACCCTCTACCAGGACCATTTGGTCACAGGCTCATTTGACTCCACCCTCAAATTGTGGGATCTGCACTCCTTCCAGCTCGTCAAGACGCTCAGAGGACACAAGTTATGGGTCACTTGCCTCGCGACCAATGACTTTGCGACCACCCCTGGCCGACCCTGCAAGCCTTCCAAAAGAGCTTCTGCTGGTTCGTACCTTGACGACTCTCAATCAGGAGACTCAAACGACGAAATTGATGAAGATTGCTTGTTAATCAGTGGAGGCCTTGATTTCGAAATCAGACTTTGGAACCCCTTTAAGGATGACCCTGAAATTGGCTGCTTGAAAGGCCATTACCAAATGATAACAGGCTTAAAGACCTTTAAACACGCCCGAAGATTACTGGCTTCATGCAGTCGGGACAAGAGTATTAAGCTCTGGGATCTTCGAACCAGACAATGCGTTTTTAGCAAAACTGAGCACTCTGACTGGGTCACCTCTCTCGAAATCTTTCATTCTAAAAACCTTATGGTGAGCGCAAGTAATGATAAGACAATGAATATCTGGAAGCTCATGTTTAGTGAAGATGATATTCTCCAAAAATGCTCCTTAAAATTCAGACTCAATCAGGCCCACAGTAGCGCAATTCTAACTATCGTCGCCTCGACTGACGAAAGATATCTTGTCAGTTCAAGTGAAGATGGTATTATCAAGGTTTGGGATATCGAGCGAGGCTCTTGCATCAAGGAAATGGGCTCTTATAAAAGAGTGCCAATTTTCAAGCTTGTTTACTTGAAGAACCTTGTTATTGATAATGTCCGCTACCCATCTAGAAACATCCCTCTCAATATGCTTAAAAATGCTGAAAAAGTTGTCCCTGACTGCGTCATGGGAACAAGCGTAAATGGTGGTCATCATATTTGGGACTTGACCACAGGCGAAGAAATTCTCGTTTGTGAAAATGGGCACAAATATAAAGAAGATAAATTCCCCCATGGAGACGTCATAAGGCTCGAAAGAGACATCAAATTCTGGAAAGGACTTTTAAGTCAAGAATACAATATGATCAGCGTCTCCAACGGCGACGGAGCTCTCAGATTATGGAAGTTCTAATCAATGGATAAACTATTACTCTTTTTTCTTTAAAAGGAAAAAATAGGACAAACAAAACTAATCAACTTGTAAATTTGTATATTTATCTTTCTCTTTATTTATTTCTTTTCAAAAAAGAAAACGTTGATTTCTTGTTATTCAGTTGAAAACAAGAGAATTCATTATTATTATTAGCATTCAAGCTGATTAATTGAATAATATCAATCAATAATATCTACTGAGGCACTTTTCAATTGTATATTTATTATCGATGTCTATAAAATATCACATGAAAATTCTCTTTTACTTTTAAAATTTGGAATTTGCGTAATCTGCATGATTTAAATGATTTGGTCATTTTTAAGAAAATTTATAAAAGAAAAATCCAATTTCAAAAAAAAAAAATCTTCTCATCAAAAGTCTTCAATCTTCAATCTTCATCGTGTGTTTTTTGTTTTTGGAGTCAAATCTGCCCCTTGTACTTTCAAAGAATTTTTTTTCATTCGTCAGATCATCACAGGCATAACTCAGTAAGTTCAACTCAAACATCTGAAACGAGTTCTTTTTTTGTGAGGCAAATTTTTATGGTGTCAAGGAGCAGATTTGAAAGAACAAAATAAAACTAATTCAATTTCAAAAGTCAAATTTTGATTTTTGAAAAAAATGATTTCGAAAAATGAGTCAAATCAAAATTTAATTCATTAAACCTTTCAATTCTTTTTAAAATACAAAAACAAAACTAATTTAATTTTTCATGATTTTTTGGAAATTAAAAGAATTCTGTCCAAATTATTTAAAAATAAATTAAAACTGATGAATATTTAATTTAAGCAGTGCAAGAATAATTTCTTTTATCTAAGCTAGAATTCATAAAAAAATCATTTGTCACACATTTCAGATTTTTAATGATTTCCTCAAGACTTTTATAAAAGAAGAAACTTCAAAGTTTTCTTTGCAAAAATAAAAAGCTTTTAAAGTTGTGCTTCATTTCATATATATCATTTACAATCAACTTTTTAAAAGAAGAGAGTCAAACATAAATTTTTTCGTATCATAACAAATTTCTTATTCACACATAATATTACAAAGTCATTTCCCCATCCATCCTAATCAATTAATAAATTCCATTCATAGATGCCATCTTTTTTTGCAACAATTAATCTATTCCCTTCTTCATTTTTAGCGAGAATTCGATAATCTTTGAGTTCGATATAATCAATATTTTCAATCAATTTGGAGATGTGTTTCTTGAGATTCAATTCCACTATGCATCTCGTAACCCGAGGGAAGCTCAGTAAAATCTTGTTCATCTGGGGAATCACCAGTGCATCGCGACATTCATCCCACATTTCATCTTTTGTGCAAATTTCGCACTTTTGATATTCGTATCTATTTCTTTGATCGATTGAAATCATCTGAAAGCTTTCATAAGGGAGCTCGATATTTCTTCTGCCTGGTTTTGAAAAACTTTCTGATAATATGAGCAAGTTTCCCTGATAAAGCATTCTTCCACCAGAGATGGAGTGATTTTGGATTGGGATCTGCAGCACGGGATCGCCAAGATAACCATCCCTGGAGATATTGTAAATCAAGACTTCATTATTGGAACTCAGTGCCAAAAAATCTCTCTTTTTATTGTACAGACAGTTATTGATTATCTTGTTCAAAGTCTTTTGGCGCTCAATCTTTCTCGTCAATATGTCCATTGTCTCTATCGTGGCAGAGCTATCAAAGTTTGCATCATTCACAACAAAAACCACTTTTCGACCCTTCTCAATTAATTCAATGCATTTGCACATTATTTTTCTCAAAATCAAAACTTTGACCAATTTTTTGCCGATCATTGACAGCATACTCACTTTTTCACCATCAAACAAGACAATTAGTCCATTGCTTTCGAGGTAGCGGAGTCGCATTGTCTCTGAAGTGTTTTGCGTGTTTGCAAATGCAGTTTTTATCTTGATCTTGGAATACCTCTTTGAGTTTTTGTGATATGCAATGACTTCAAGCTCCGACCTCATATTCTCTTTGTTGACCAATAAAATCAAATATTCTTTATTGTTGAGATGAGCGAGAATTCCAAGGTCTGCCGTTACATTAAGTGCGTCTGGGATATTCATTGGTAATTTTGTCTCTCTCAAAAAGTTTTTATTTCCACAGATCCAGTCTTCTGACGCAAAGCTTTGCGTATTATTCTTCCCTTTGAAAACAAATTCAAATTTTTTCTCACGATCTTCCTCAGCCAGCTCACGGAGCTGAAAATTCGAGTTTCGCATGTTATCTTGCGTCAGAGCCAAAATATCATACTCAATCTTTTTTGTGAGCACAGTCACCTCTTTTGTGTAGTCCTCCAAGTTCTTTTCTGTTTCTTTTGCTATTTTGCTCATTTCTCCTGGACTCATACTCGAAAAATTTCTTTCAACCAGGTTTTTGTAACAAGATAAAAGATATGCAAACTCATCCAAGAGTTTTGCTGAAAATTTTGATTCTACAATCTTTTTCCGACAGTTTTCAAGCTCCTTTTGAATCAAATCTTGTCTACTCTTGGTTGTTGTTTCTTCATTCAAGCAAACTAATCCCGAAATTATGTCAATCTTGGCTCTGTTGAGTTTCTCTTCAATTTTTCTAAAGACTTGCTCCACTTTCCGAATCAATTTCTGGACTGTTTGTTGGTGGTTATTCTCATTGTTTCCAAACAGATCCTGTTGTTTTTCGATTGAACCTTTCTTGGATGTTTTAAAGTGAATTTCTTGAACCAGGTCTTGAATAAGTTGAGGAGATGAAAACCTCTTGGTTGGTATATACTTTGCATGATCACGAGACTGATATTCACATGAAGATAAATAAGAAAGTCTAGAAGCTCTACATTGACCGATAGCAACATGCATTGGAGTGGTGGATGAGTGATCAATAAAGCAATACCTGAAGTATAGTTTTGTAAAATTAACTTAATTCGAGAACTAATCACTTTTAGATTGAAAACTGATCGATTCTTCGGATTTGGAAAAAGGAACACCAAAATTTCATTTTATGAGTTCGAATCAAAGAAATTCTAGTTTTTTTTTTCTGGGGGTTGATTGAATAGCGAATTCGAGAGGGACA